>Ga0207868_1000116_pt1 | contig 110480 bp, 100 predicted proteins | sample Passage237B_FD_187370 | JGI IMG/M metagenome (GOLD analysis project Ga0207868, IMG submission 187370) | Cellulose adapted compost microbial communities from Newby Island Compost Facility, Milpitas, CA, USA - Passage2 37B (SPAdes) (version 3) ...
AGATCGCCTCCGCTCACGAGGATGCCGCTCGCCAGCTGGCCGACCTGCCGCCGACCGACGATACCCAGGCCGCGCTCGCTGTCGCCCGCGAGGACATGGACGGCCGTCGCCGCCATGCCGCGCAGGTGCGCGCCGAGGCGCAGGCGCTGGCGCGCGAGGCCGAGCTGGCCGACCGCCGCGTGCAGGCGATCGCCGCCGAACAGGCGGAGTGGCAGCGCCGGCGCGAGAACGCCGCGGCCCAGATCGCCACCGTCGAGACGCGCATTGCCGAACTGACCGCCGAGCGCACCGCGCTCGAGGCGGCGCCGGCCGCCTTCGCCGAGCAGCGCCGCGCCTTGATCAGCGAGATCGAGAGTGCGGAAGCCGCACGCCGCGCCGCTGCCGATGCGCTGGCGGCCGCGGAAAACGCCATGGCCGAGACCGACCGCGAGGCCCGCGCCGCGCTGGAAGCACTGTCCGCCGCGCGCGAGGCCACCGCCCGCGCCGAGGAACGCAAGGTCAGCGCGCAAAGCCGCCTCGAGGACGTCGAGCGCGAAATCCGCGACCTGCTCGAGGTGGAGCCGCAGGCCGCGGCCGCCATCGCCGAGATCGCGCCGGGCGACGACCTGCCGGAGCTTTCCGCCGTCGAGGCCGATCTCGACAAGCTCAAGCGCGACCGCGAGCGCCTCGGCGCCGTCAACCTGCGCGCCGAGGAAGAATTGCGCGAGGTCGAAGCCCAGCACGGCACGCTGACCACCGAGCGCGACGACCTGGTGGAGGCGATCAAGAAGCTGCGCACTGGCATCCAGAGCCTCAATCGCGAGGCGCGCGAGCGCCTGCTCGCCTCCTTTCAGACCGTCAACAGCCATTTCCAGCGGCTGTTCACCCAGCTGTTCGGCGGCGGCGAGGCCGAGTTGAAGCTGGTCGAGAGCGACGACCCGCTGGAAGCCGGGCTCGAGATCATCGCCAAGCCGCCGGGCAAGAAGCCGCAGACGCTGTCGCTATTGTCCGGCGGCGAGCAGGCGCTGACGGCGATGGCGCTGATCTTCGCGGTCTTCCTCACCAACCCCTCGCCGATCTGCGTGCTCGACGAGGTGGACGCGCCGCTCGACGACCACAACGTGGTGCGCTTCTGCAACCTGATGCACGAGATGGTGCAATCGACCGAGACGCGCTTCGTCATCATCACCCACAACCCGATCACCATGTCGCACATGAACCGGCTCTACGGGGTGACGATGGCCGAGCGCGGCGTCTCGCAACTGGTGTCGGTCGATCTCGAAGCGGCGGTCAAGATCCGCGATTCCAAGGTGGCGTGAGGCGCGGGCGGCGCCCGGCCTGAACCTTTTCCCGTCCGGACAGACCAAGCGAGAGCCCGCCGCACTTTGCCGTGCCGGCGGATTTTGCTTTATGCTGCCCGCCGTCACCTCTCCCTGGAGCCTCGCCCATGTCCACCGGCTGGATCGTTCTCGGCGTCCTCGTCGTCCTCGCCTTCATCGTGTTCGCCGCCTACAACCGGCTGGTCGCGCTGAGCCAGCGCGTCAACCAGGCGTTTGCCGACATCGACGTGCAGCTCAAGCTGCGCCACGACCTGATCCCCAACCTGGTGGAGACGGTGAAGGGCTATGCCAGCCACGAGCGCGGCACGCTCGACGAGGTGGTGAAGGCGCGCAATGCGGCGCTGTCGGCGCAAGGGCCGGCGCAGGTCGCCGCCGCCGAGAACATGCTGACCGGCGCGCTCGGCCGCCTGATCGCGCTGGCCGAAGCCTATCCCGACCTCAAGGCCAACGCCAACTTCCAGCAGTTGCAGGGCGAACTCTCCGACATCGAGAACAAGATCGCCGCCGCGCGGCGCTTCTTCAACAACGCCGTGCAGGAGTACAATACCGGCATCCAGCAGCTGCCGGCGGCGCTGTTCGCCGGCGCGCTCGGCTTCACCAAAAAAGATTTCTTCGACCTCGGCGAGACCCGCACCACGCTGGAGCAGGCGCCCGCGGTCAAGTTCTGATCGCGCGGAGACAACCGGCGAGGCGCCATGGCCGCCTACGGGCTCTACACCCACATCGCATCCAACAGACGGCGCTCGGTTCTGCTGCTCGCCGGGCTGTTCGTGCTGGTCTATGTGATGGTGTTCGCGGGCGCCCTGCTCGCGGAAGCGATCGGCGACCCCGACCGCACGGTGAATGCCTATCTCGCGGCCGCCTGGCGCGACCTCTTGGTCGCGCTGCCGTTCGCCACCGCCGGCGCGGCGCTCTGGATCGCCATCGCCTGGCGCTTCAACGGCAAGCTGATCGATCTCGTCACCGGGGCCCATGGCGTGACCCGGCAGGAGCAGCCAAAGCTCTACAATCTCCTGGAGAACCTGTGCATCTCGCGCGGCATCGCCATGCCGAAGCTGAAGATTCTCGAGACCGACGCGCTCAACGCCTACGCCTCCGGCCTCAACGACAGGCAATATTCCATCACCGTCACCACCGGCCTCATCAACGCCCTCACCGACGACGAGATCGAGGCGGTGCTCGGCCACGAACTCACCCATATCCGCAACGGCGACGTGCGGATGATGATCATCGCCGTGGTCATCGCCGGTGTCGTCGGCTTCTTCGCGGAATTATTCTTCCGCCTGTTCCTCAACAACGGCTGGCGCGTCGGTCGTGGCTCCTCGTCCGGCAACAGCCGCAGGGGCGGGGGCGGCGGCGGCGCCATCGTCGTCATCCTGATCGCGGCGGCGCTGATCGCGCTGGCCTGGCTGTTGTCGCAGGTGATCCGCTTCTCGCTGTCACGCACCCGCGAATATCTCGCCGACGCCGGCTCGGTCGAGCTGACCAAGAACCCCGATGCGATGATCTCGGCGCTGCGCAAGATCGAAGGCCGGGGCGAACTGCCGCCGGCCACCTCGTCGGTGATGGAGCTGTGCGTGGACAACCCGCGCGACAGTTTCGCCGACCTGTTCGCCACCCACCCCGCGATCGACAAGCGGATCACGGCGCTGGTCGAGTTCGCCGGCGGCCACGATCCCGGCCCGCTGACGCTGCCGCCGCCCGAGGACGACGCGGCAGCCGGAACCGCGATGGACGGCCCCGTCGCGGGCACGGGGCCGTGGGGGGCGGACGAAAACCGCCTGCCACCAAAGTATCGCGAGGCGTTCAAGCAGTGGCAGAAGCAATTCCCCAACGGCCCGTGGGGGTTGCGTTAACGACCCGGCCGAATTCATGCGCTCGCCGCCGCAAGCTGAATTGAAATCTCCCCGTTTTCTGCCATGTTCCTCGCGCAACGTGACACGGCGGGCCGGGGGGCGTTCCTGCCCGCATCACACTGAAGCAAGCGTCGGCCGCGCGAACGAGGGTCCGTCCGCCTGACGACGCGTCACACGCATGGGGATTATCATGGCGAAACCGGCAGTCATCGTGGTGGGCGCAGACAAGGGCGGGGTCGGCAAGACCACGGTGGCGCGCACGGTGCTCGACTATTTCAGCGCCAACAACATCCCGACCCGCGCCTTCGACACCGAATCGCCGCGCGGCACGCTCAAGCGCTTCCACCCGGGCGCGACCGAGATCGTCGATATGACGGCGACCGCTGACCAGATGAAGATTTTCGACACCCTCAACAGCGCCGCCCCCTTGGTCACCGTGATCGACGTGCGCGCCGGCCTGCTGTCGCCGGCGCTCGCCTCGCTGCGCGATATCGGCTTTCTCGACGCCGCGCGCTCCGGCCAGATCACCTTCGCCGTGTTCCATATCCTCGGGCCGTCGATCGCCTCGTTGGACGAGATCGCCGAGACCGCCTCCTTCATGAACGGCGCAAAGTATTTCCTGGTGAAGAATTTCATCAACAACACGAGCTTCTTCGAGTGGGACCAGGCGACCTACAATTCGTATTTCCACCGCATCAAGGACGCCACCGAAATCACCATCCCGAAGCTCAACGAAATGGCGTTCGAGCAGGTCGAGGTGGCCTCCGTGCCGTTCGTCAAGTTCGTCGGCAACAAGGGGCCGAAGGACGAAGAGGCCAACTATTCCTTCGTGCTGCGCGGCTATGTGCGGCACTGGCTAACCAACGTCTGGAACGAGTACGACCGCATCAGGCTCACGGACATCGTCGGCGGCAAGGGCAAGGCCGCGCGCAGCGAGGGCAGCGACAAATAGGCTGCGGCACCGCTGCCTGAATCCGCCGGGCCGCACCCGGCAACGACGAGGAGCGGACCCGAGAGCCGCTACAGACGCCTGCCATGCCCCGCACGCCGGTCTATATCGTCTGCTCGCCCCGCCCCGGCGTCGGCAAGACGCTGCTGGCGCGGCTTGTCACCGAGTTCCTGCTGCTGTCACGCGGCTCGGTGCTCGCTTTCGACATCAGCCTGCGCGATCCCTCGCTGGTCGATTATCTGCCGCGCCTGACCGAGACCGCGGACATCGACGATACATTTGGCAAGATGGCGCTGATGGACCGCCTGATCGTCAACGATGGCCTGCCCAAGGTGGTCGATCTCGGCTTCCATGCCTTCGACGAGTTCTTTCGGATGTGCGAGGAGATCGGCTTCGTCAAGGAAGGCGATCGGCGCGGCATCGAGCCGATCATTCTGTTTCTCAGCGACCACCACCGCGCTTCGACGCAAAGCTGGCGCGGGCTGCGCACCGCCTTTCCGACCACGGCGATGGTGCCGATCGATAACGAGCACGTCCTGCAAGGCGAACTGCCGCCGGGCTTCGCGCCGCCGCACATGCTGCGCATCGCGGCGCTGCCACCGTTTCTGCGCACCTATATCGACCGGCTGACGTTCTCGTTCACCGATTATCTGCGCCGCTCGGAGCGCTCCTCGGAGTTGCACCAGTGGACCCGGCGCAATTATACATCGCTGCGCGAGATGGAGGCGAACCTCAGGCGGTACCGGGCCTAGAGCGCGCCGCGCACCGCTCTATTGCATGGCGGCGACCTTGATGCCGGACGGGCCGAGAATGACCACGAACAACACCGGCAGGAAGAACAGGATCATCGGCACCGTCAGCTTGGGCGGCAACGCGGCCGCCTTCTTCTCGGCAGCCATCATGCGCGCGTCGCGGTTCTCCTGGGCCATCACGCGCAGGCTCTGCCCGAGCGGCGTGCCGTAGCGCTCGGATTGCTGCAACGCGAGGCAGACCGACTTCACCCCCTCAAGCCCGACACGCTTGGCGAGATTCTCGTACGCCTGCTTGCGGTCCTGCAGATAGGACAGTTCCGCGGTGGTCAGCGTGAACTCCTCGGCAAGCGGCACCGATTCCGTGCCGATCTCGGCGGCGACCTTGCGAAAGGCTACCTCGATCGACATGCCGGATTCGACGCAGATCAGCAGCAGATCGAGTGCATTGGGGAAGGCGCGCCGAATCGAGGTCTGGCGCTTGGTAATCTTGTTCTTGAGGAACAGCATCGGCGCCTGCATTCCGAGATAGGCGGCGGCGATACAGATGCCGATTTTCATCGGCAGCGGTTGTTGCAACCGCAGAATGACGAACACGTAAAGCGCGGTGATCGCAAGCAGCGCCACCGGCGTCACCATCCGGAAGAACAGGAACGTGACGTAAGGCGCCTGGCCGCGGTAGCCGGCCATCGTCAGCTTCTCGCGTGCTTCCTCCTGGCCGACCCACTTGCTCAAATTGAACTCGGTGACCACCCGGGACACCAGTTGCCGCGGCGACTGGCGCAGGCTGACCTTTTCGCTGCGGTTCAAGCGATCCCGCTCGCGCTGGCGCAACCGCTCGCGCTCGCTGGCGACGAGCTTCATGCGCTTCTTCAACGGATCGCTGACCAAAAGCGGCGTGACCAGCGTGTAGACGGTGGCACTTGCGGCAATCGCCGCCAGCACCATCGTGAGGAAGCGCACGTCCTGGAGTCTCTCGATCAGAAGCTCGATCATGGTCGCCGCCTAAAAATCGAAATTGATCATCTTCTTCATCACCAGGACACCCATGGTCATCCACACCGCGCTGCCCGCGAGCATCAGATGTCCGGTCGGATGGGTCCACAACAGCGAAATGTAGTCGGGCGTGGTGAGATAGACGAGGAGCATGACCATCGGCGGCAGTGAACCGATGATGGCGGCGGACGCCTTGGCCTCCATCGACATCGCCTGGATTTTCTCGGCCATCTTCTTGCGGTCGCGCAGCACCTTGGACAGGTTTCCGAGCGCCTCCGACAGGTTGCCGCCGGATTTCTGCTGGATTGAGACGACGATGCCGAAGAAATTGGCCTCCGGCAGCGGCATGCGCTCGTAGAGCTTGGCGCAGGCTTCGCCGAGCGGGATGCCGACCGTCTGGGTATCGACGATAGCCTTGAACTCGCTGCGCAACGGCTCCGGAGCCTCGGCCGCAACCAGCTTGATCGAGTCGAACAGTGGCAGACCGGCCTTGATGCCGCGCACGATGACATCGACGGCGTCGGGCAACGCCAGCAGAAACTTCTTCTCGCGGCGGCGCTTGAGCCAGCCGAGCAGCCAGCGCGGCAGGCCGAAGCCGCCGGCGAAGGCGAGCCCCAGCGCCGGCAGCAGGCCGCCGCCGGCCACCAGCACGACGAGAAACAGCACGACGCCGAGCCCCATCGAGATGACGATGAACTTGCGTAACGACCAGTCGAGGCCGGCCTGCGAGATGCGCATCGCCAGCGAGACCTTTTTCGACGAGCGGGTGCGCTCCTCCAGCTCTTTCAGCGAGTGCTCGACCTGCTCGCGGCGCGAGCGCTGGCTGCGGTCGACGGTTCGCCGCGCCGGCTCGGCCTTGGCGATCGACGAGCGGCGCTTCTCGGCTGCCCGCTCGCCGCTCAACAACGGATAGAGGAAAACCCAGGCAAGGCCGCCGACCGCGATGGCGCCGAGGAAGGCAAAGGCGAGCGTGTTGAGGGTCATGACGCTCTCCCTGGAGTCTGATCCCACTTCATTGAATCGGATTCTTCGGTTCTCATTTGTCTGAGCATGATCTTGTCCGAAAACCGGTTCCCACTTTTCGGGATCATGCTCTAGGCGGCGGTGCCGGTGTCAGCGGCGTCAAGCGCCGCCGCAAGCCGCTTCTCCTCGCCATAGTAGCGGGCGCGATCCCAGAAACGCGGCCGGCCGATCCCGGTCGAGCGATGGCGACCGATGATGTTGCCGTTGGCGTCCTCGCCGGCGATGTCGTAGAGGAAAATGTCCTGGGTGATGATGGTGTCGCCCTCCATCCCCATCAGCTCGGTGATGTGGGTGATGCGGCGCGAGCCGTCACGCAGGCGCGACGCCTGAATGATGACGTCGATCGAGGCGCAGATCATCTCGCGGATGGTGCGCGAGGGCAGCGCGTAGCCGCCCATGGTGATCATCGATTCGCAGCGCGACAACGCCTCGCGCGGGCTATTGGCGTGCAACGTGCCCATAGAGCCGTCGTGGCCGGTGTTCATCGCCTGCAACAGGTCGAACGCTTCCGGTCCGCGCACCTCGCCGACGATGATGCGTTCAGGCCGCATGCGCAGACAGTTCTTGACCAGATCGCGCATCGTCACCTGGCCCTCGCCCTCGATGTTGGGCGGACGGGTTTCGAGGCGGACGACGTGCGGCTGCTGGAGCTGCAGTTCGGCGGCGTCCTCGCAGGTGATGATGCGCTCGTCGGCGTCGATGTAGCTGGTCAGGCAGTTGAGCAGCGTGGTCTTGCCCGAGCCGGTGCCACCGGAGATCAGCACGTTGCAGCGGCAGCGGCCGATGATCTGCAAAATCTGCGCGCCCTCCGGGGAGATGGTGCCGAAGCGGACGAGCTGGTCGAGGGTCAGCTTGTCCTTCTTGAATTTGCGGATGGTGAGCGCCGGGCCGTCGATCGCCAGCGGCGGCACGATGGCGTTGACGCGCGAGCCGTCGGCGAGGCGCGCATCGACGATCGGCGACGATTCATCGACGCGACGGCCGACCTGGCTGACGATGCGCTGGCAGATATTGAGAAGCTGCTGATTGTCGCGGAAACGGATGCCGGTGCGCTGGATCTTGCCGCCGACCTCGATATAGACCGTGCCGGCGCCGTTCACCATGATGTCGGCGATGTCGTCGCGCGCCAAGAGCGGCTCGAGCGGCCCGTAGCCCAGCACGTCGTTGCAGATATCGTCAAGCAGTTCCTCCTGCTCGGCGATCGACATCACGATGTTCTTGATCGCGATGATCTCGTTGACGATGTCGCGGATTTCCTCGCGCGCGGACTCGCCGTCCAGCTTGGACAACTGCGTCAAGTCGATCGCTTCGATCAGCGCCCCGAAGATCGTTGCCTTGACCTGGTAGTAGCTCTCCGAATGGCGGGCGTCCGACGATGTCGGTGGCGGCGCCGGCCGCGCGGGCGCGAGCGGCGGCGAGAAGGTGTCGGCGGGCGGTGCCGCGGGCTGCCGCGACGGCACGGCGGGAGCATCCGTCGGCACGGCCGGCGCCGGCGCGGCGACCGTGGCCTGCGTCATCTGAAGATCGAGGTTTGATCCGCTCCGCTTACCGAACACGACGACACCCCACGGCAGACCCTATTTCGCCAGCAGCTTGCCGAGCAGCGGCAACCGCGCCGCGCGCGGCTTCTTCGCTTCGCTGCGCCCGGTCAGGCGCTGGGCGATCTGCAGGAACAGTTCAACGGCGCGATGGCGCGCCGCCATCTCGGCGATCATCTGCCCGTTGTTGGCGGCCGCCCCGAAAACCTGCGGCTCGAACGGGATCGAAACGATCGGCTCGGCCTCGATCGCCTTGGTGAATTCGGCGGCGCTGATCTCGGGTCGCTTGGGCACGCCAACGCCGTTCAGGCAATAGAACGGCGGGCGATCGTTGGGCCGCGCGGCCTTGAGCAGGTCGTAAAGGTTCTTGGTGTTGCGCAGATTGGCGAGGTCGGGAGCAGCGACGATCAGAAGATCGTCGGCGGCGACCAGCGCGCGGCGCGTCCAGCCCGACCACTGGTGCGGCACGTCGAGGACGATGCAGGGCACGCTGGCGCGCAGCGAATCGAAGATCGCATCGAAGGCATTGTCGCCGAAATCGTAGACCCGCTCCAGCGTCGCCGGTGCCGCGAGCAGGCTCAGGTGATCGGTGCACTTCGACAACAGGCGATCGACGAAGGCGGTATCGATGCGGTCCGGCGAGAACACCGCGTCGGCGATGCCCTGCGGCGGATCCTGGTTGTAGTCGAGGCCGGCAGTGCCGAAGGCAAGGTCGAGATCGACCACGACGGAATCGAGCGCGAGATCACGCGCCGTGGCCCAGGCGACGTTGTGGGCGACGGTCGAGGCGCCGACGCCGCCCTTGGCGCCGACCACGGCGACGATGCGGCCGACGGCTTTGGCCTCGTCCACCGAGAACAGCCCGCACACCGAGCGCACGATGTCGAGCGCCGTGACCGGGGCAATGATGTAATCGGAGACGCCACGCCGCACCAGTTCGCGATAGAGCGTGACGTCGTTGGTGTGGCCGACGACGACGACACGCGTGCCGGCGTCGCAGACGCTGGCCAGCTGATCGAGCCCGCCAAGAATGTCCTGGTGGCCGTCGGCTTCGACCATGATGACGTTGGGCGTCGGCGCATTGCGATAGGCTTCGATCGCCGCCGCAAGCCCACCCATCTGCACCTTCAGGTGGGCCTTGGCGAGACGGCGATCCTCGCCCGCCCCCTGAACCGCGGCAGCGCTTTCCACCGTCTCGCAGAAAGCCTGCACGGAAACGCGCGGCGCCGGCGCGATATGCTCGTCGGACGATACGGCGGGTGAGGCGGCCGCGCCCTCGCCCTGGTTCTGGCGTGCGTAGCTGATCATTGTCCCACTTTGCTCAGTTGGGCCTTTTCGTTCTCCGACAACGCGGCGGCCGTGCCCTGACCTTGACGATACTTGTCGAACACCACGTTGCGGCGCGCGGTATAGGGCGGCGTTTCGGCGCGCGGCTGCACGAGGTCGTGCGGGTTGTCGACCATGGCGGCGAGGTTGCGCTGGCTGGCGCAGCCGAGATTGTAATAGGGCCGGTTGTCGAGATAGCCCTTGTTCTTGACCGATGGGCCGAGATCGTCCGGCCACAGCCCGCAGGGGCCGGCGACCGCCGTAATGCGCGGATAGGTGACACGCACGGTGGCAAGCTGGCGCGGATCGGTCGGCCGATAGGGCCGCGTGGTGACACCGCGCGGCGGAATGCCGGCGGCGGCGAACAGCGACCTGATCTCGCGCACCGCGTCCGCCGCGGCGCGGGCATTCGGCGTATGGGCCGGCGCGTCGATAATGATGGTGCCGGTGCCTTCGCGCAGCCAGGTGCGCGCCAGCGCCGAGACTTCCGCGCGCTGCGAGGCGGTCAGCCCACCGCGGCCGCTGCCGACAAAGATGTCGATGGTGCGGTCGGCCTCCTGCACCACGATCGGATGGCGCTGGCGATAGTCGGTCGGGATGCTGCCGGTGATCGAGGTCTCGCGGCTGGTGTGAGTGCAGCCGCCGAGCGCCAGCGCAAGGCCGGCAGCGGCCAAGGCCGCCGCGACCGCGCGGGAGAATGGACGAGGCATTGCAGGGTGTGTCATCGAAGTCCCGTCCCGTCAGTCAGTGATGAAGCCAACCTTGCCGTGATAGCTCCGGGCTGCTCTGGCGCGGCCGGGAACGCCGTAGATGCGATTGATGGTGCCGAGCAGGTCGGACTGCGGGTCCGGGGCGTCGGTGAAGCCGTCGTCGGGGCGCGACAGGTCCTTTTGCGCCACGGCGCGCACCACATAGGGCGTCACCAGCACCATCAGCTCGCTGTTGCGGTTGACGTAGTCGCGGCTACGGAACAGGGTGCCGAGGATCGGCACCTGCGCGGCACCGGGCAGGCCGTTGATCGCCTGCTTGGTCTGCTCCTGGATCAAGCCGGCCATCGCCATCGAACCGCCGGAGGGCACCTCCAGCGTCGTCTCGGTGCGGCGGGTCTTGATCGCGGGGATGCTGACGTTATTGATGACCACCGAGCCCTCGCTGGTCAGTTCCGACACCTCGGTCTTGACGCGCAGGCTGATGCGGCCTTCGCCGAGCACCACCGGGGTGAAGCTGAGCGCAACGCCGAACGGCTTGAACTGGATGGTCTGCTTGCACGGGATCGTCGAGCAATCCGGCACGCCCGGAATCGGGAATTCGCCGCCGGCAAGGAAATTGGCGGTCTCACCGGAGATCGCCGTCAGGCTCGGCTCGGCCAACGTGCGGATCACGCCGGCATTTTCCATAGCGCGCAGCGTCGCGGTCACGTTGTTGTTGAGGACGTCACCGAAACTGCCGGCGAGGCTGTTGCCGGACACCAGCGGCTGGCCGTGCGCGGTAAAGGGATTGGTGTTGTTGAAATTGACGACGGCGGTGCCGTAGTTCAGCCGGGCACTCAGATCGATGCCGAGCTGCTTGATGATGTCGCGCTGCACCTCAGCGACGGTGACCTTGAGCATAACCTGGTCGCGACCGCGGATGGCGATCGAATTGACCACCTTCTTGTCATCGCCGACGAGCCGGACGGCAATGTCTTGCGCCTGCTGCGCCTCGGCGGCAGTCGCCGCCGTGCCGCTCAGCATCACGCCCTCGCCGATGCCCTCGACGCGGATGTCGGCGTTGGGCAGCACCTGGCGCAACGCGCCGCGGATGCCGTTCAGGTCGCGCGTCACCGCGATGTCGTAGCCGGCGATCTGCTGGCCGTCGCCGTCGAAGAACACGATGTTGGTCTGGCCGACCGCGGCGCCGATGATGTAGGCGCGCTGCGCCGAGCGCACCACGGCGTTGGCGATCTTGGGATCGGCCACCAGCACGTCCTTGATGTCGCGCGGCAGATCGATCACCACCGACTTGCCGATGCCGAGCGCGAGGAAGCGCGAGCCGGCCTGCGCGCCCGCGGTCGCCGCTGTCCTGTCCGCGGCCACCGTCGGCAGAGAGGCCGCTCCGAGCGCCAGCAGCGCCACCGCGGCGAGCGGCACGGCGCGGAGCGCCAGCGTCCGCACCTGCGAGCGGTGATCCTGGCCGTGAGCCTTTCCGCGGTTCTTGCAGCCCCTCATCGTCTACGCCCCTCGTCGCCTGAATACCGTCACTTGGTCATTGTCGAAGTGGTCGAAACCCCGAAGCGCACCACGTTGACGCTGCTGCGGCGGGCGTCGTCCTCGCCCGTGGCGGCGTCGGCGATGCTGCGCAGCGCCAGCGACAACGTTCCCGTCTGCTTCGCGCGCGCCAGCGACTCGGCCTGGTCGGGCCGCAGTTCGAGCGTCGCGGTCTTGCCGACCACGGTGTTCTGGCCTTCCTTCTCGCCGGGCTTCTGATCGATGGCGAGCACGCGCACGTTGGTAAGGATGATCTCCGAGCTGGCGCCGGTGTGGGTATCGTCGCCGCCCTTGCGACGCGACAGGATGACGTCGACGCGGTCGTTGGGCAGGATGAAGCCGCCGGCGCCGGTCTCGGGAGAAATCTCGATGGAAATGGCGCGCATGCCGGCCGGCAGGATCGCCGCCATGAAGCCGGAGCCTTTTGCGGTGACGAGCTTGGTCTCGCGGATCGGCTCACCGGCCACGAAGGGCGAGCGCGCGATCGAATCGCCAAGCTGTTTGATCGCATCCGGACGGTCGGAGCGGCGGATGAAATTGCTGCTCGCGGCGGATGCGGGCCAGCTCTGCCACTGCAACTGGCCGGCATCGACTTTCTGGCCGAGCGGGATATCCGCCTTGGCGACCAGCACCTCGACGGTCTTGAGCTGTTGCTGGGGTGGGGCTTTTGCCGTCGGCGTCGGACCCGATGTCGAGGCAAGCCATGCGGCAACACCACCGGCGCCGAGGGCGATGATCAGGACCACCAGTCGTGCGGGATTCATACGCTTCACTTCCCTTGACGGGCGCGGAGACGGCGCCTCTGCCCCGTGAAAGCTAAGCGGAATTCGTCAAGGCATGGTTAATGCCCGGTATCCAAATGACGTTAACGGATTGCTGTGTCACCGCGCCAACCGTATCCCGGACGCGATGCGGCGCCTTATGCCGCATCGCAGATCCGGGATCGCTACATAAGGGCAGCGCCTGAGACGGTCCCGGATCTGCGATACACCGCTTCGCGCTGCGTCGCGTCCGGGACACGTCACAGCATGAAGCGGGCGAGATCGACCGCCTTGATCCACGATGTACTGGGATAGATCAGGAGTGCGCCGGCGGCGAGTGCGATGCCGTAGGGAATGCCGGTGTCCTTGTGGTGCAGCCGCAGCAGCCAGTGCTGGCCGACCAGCGCATAGGGCAGCGGCCACTGCCGGAACATCAGAATGAACAGCGTCAGCGCGCCGCCGAGCACGGAGGCAATGAGCAGATAGTCCACGAGGTGGGCAAAACCGAACCACAGCGCCGCCGCCGCTGCCACCTTGGCATCGCCGCCGCCGATCCAGCCGAAAGCGAAACAGGTGAATGCCGCCGCAAGCATGACCAGGCCGGCAGCGCAGTGCATCAGCATCTCCGATGCCGGCATGCCGCTCAGCGCCGCCACCAGGAAGAAGCCCGCGATCAGCCACAGCGAGACTCGGTTGGAAATCGTCATGGTGAACAGGTCGCTCGCCGCCGCGAACGCCATCAGCGCGGGAAACAGAAACAGGCGCAACAGGTCGAGAACCATGGGACGAGTCCTAGAGCGACGGCATTAACGTTCGGTTCATCGGCGCGCAAAATTTGCCGGTTTACTGCCCTCGACGCTGTCACTCATCGTCGTCATTGCCGGGAGTGACGTCTACCCTCCGTCGTCGCACGCGGGCTTGACCCGCGTGTCCATTTTTTTCTTAAGAGAAGAAAGATGGATTGCCGGGTCAAGCCCGGCAATGACGAAGGAGGCGAAGCGGTGCCAACATCCCCTCCCGCAAAAAAGAGAGGAGAGGAAAGGCACGCCCGCAAACAAAAAAGGCCCCGGCGTGCCGGGGCCTTTCGGTAGCAATACCAACTGCGATAGACTATTCGCCCTTCAGCTTCGTCTCAATCGAGGTAAACTGGGTTTTGAGTTCACCACCAATGCTATAAACGACACCGATGATCGCAACGGAAATACCGGCGGCAATCAGCCCATACTCAATGGCCGTGGCGCCAGACTCGTCCTTCACGAAGCGGGAAACGAGGCTCTTCATGGAACTCTCCACAATATTTGTTTGTTGAACCCTGATCTGGTCGCAAGAGCTCCGCGCCCCTGACCATGTGCGGGACACTACCGCCCGAGAATTGCATTGCAGTTAATTCGATTGCAGAAAGTACGGCCTATTGCGGACTTCTTGAATTCGGTAAATTTTTGCTTGTCCAAATAGCTAAAATTTGAGTGAAGCCGAACGTCATGCTCGGAGGCCGCGCACGGGCATGCCTCCACCCCACCCACCGCATCATGGTCGGACCTGTTCCGGCCATCCACCACCCCCTCTCTTTATCCCTCCCCCGCTTGCGGGGAAGGGTGGGGTGGGGTGGGGTGGGGGGCCGTTAAGACGTGGATGCCCGGCATAAAGCCGGGCATGACGGCGGGGCGGCAGCAAGAGGTGAAAATGAAGCCCCCAACTCCCCCCAGGGGAGGGGCGTCATCCACCTCGTCATTGCCGGGCTTGACCCGGCAATCCATCCTTTTCAAAAAAAGATGGACGCAGGCGGGTCAAGCCCGCGCGTGACAGCGGAGGAGCGTTTGCGCTTCGTTCATCAATTAACGGCATATTTGCCATGAACGGCGGGCCGAAGCGGCCCTCCGGCGGTTCACGGTTTTCGGAGTTGGCCCATGCCGATGGGAGTGATGCGTAGCGGCACGATCGCGCTTGCGGCCTTTGCCGCACTCGCGGCAACGACGGCTGCCCCCGCAGGGGCCCTCGCCGCGCCGATGGACGAAACGATCGCGGTGGTGGTCGATCAGGCGAAACTCATCAAGCTGCCGGAGCATGTCACCACCATTGTGGTCGGCAACCCTCTCATCGCCGACGTGTCGCTGCAATCGGGCGGCATGGTGGTGGTGACCGGAAAGGGCTATGGCGCCACCAACGTGATCGCCATGGATCGCAACGGCAGCGTGCTGGTCGATCGTGTGATCCAGGTCGAGGGACCGGCCGACCAGCGGCTGGTGACGGTCTATCGCGGCGCCAGCCGCGAGTCCTATAGCTGCACGCCGACCTGTCAGAAGCGCGTGACGCTCGGCGACGAAAAGGACTTCTTCTCAGCCGCGCTCGAGCAGGCCGGCACACGGAGCAAGGAAGCCGCCGGCGGCAAATGACCGGCCGCCAGCCTTAACGGGCCGTTAACGCGACGGGGCGTTCTGTCCGTATCGGGAGAAACACTTAAACAATCCCTGCCGGCTAGACTTGCGGGCATTGTCCGGACTCTCAAGGGGTCGATCGATGTCCACGCTGCCACCGCCTGCCGTCACCGTCCGGCACAAGGCGCGCCTGTTCCGCCGCAGCAAGGGCGGATCGGCGGCCGTCGAATTCGCGCTGGTTGCACCGCTGTTCTTCGCACTGCTGTTCGCCATGCTCGAATATGCGCTGATGTTCATGGCGGCGCAGGTTCTCGAGACGGCGACCCAGGACACCGCTCGGCTGGTGCTGACCGGGCAGGCGAAAGCCGGCAACTTCGACCGCGATAAATTCAAGGAAAAGTTCTGCGAACATATCGTCGCGCTGTTCAACTGCGAAACCGGCGTGTCGATCGACGTCAACGCTTATAGTTCGTTCGGCGCCATCACCCCGGCGGACCTTGCGTTGCCGCTCGACAGCGACGGGAATTTCACCGGCACGATGCGCTACAACCCTGGTGAGCAGAACCAGATCGTCGTGGTCCGGGTGTTCTACCCGTGGCGGTTCTACGTGCTCAACCTCGGCTTCGACATCACCAACATGGCCGGCGGCAAGCGGCTGTTGATGGCGAGCTTCGCCTTCCGCAACGAGCCGTTCGGCGCCGGAACCGTAACGTCGGCGACTCCGTCGCCACCAAACGCATAGGAGGGGTCTGTGTCCGCAATCCCAAGCCCCCTTCTTCGACTAGGGCGCCGCCTGCGCGACGATTGCCGCGGGCTCGCGGCGGTCGAGTTCGCCTTCATCCTGCCGTTGATGCTGGTGCTCACCTTCGCGATGATCGAGACCACCGACGGCATCGCCATCGACCGCAAGACCGACATCACCGCACGCACGTTGTCGGACCTGATCGCGGCGATGCAGCCGGCCAGCGCCGGGGGCGGGACCGTCTCCGTGACCGACAGCGATATTCGCGACGCCTTCGTCGCCAGCGCATCGATCATGGCCCCCTATCCGGCCAGCGTGATCGAGGCCAAGGTCTCGCAAATCCGGATCGACGCCGACGGCAACGCGACCGTGGTCTGGAGCAAGGGGTGGATCAACAACGAGATCACCACCGGCCACGAGCCCGGTGCGGTGACGTTGAAGGCGAGCCAGCAGGGACTGTTGACGCCGAACACCTACCTGATCTGGAGCGAGGTGAAGTATTTCTATCGTCCCAAGGTGCCCTATTTGATGCAGGCGGGCTTCCTCGCGCCGCATGAAGGCTTCAGCCGGCCGCGCTATGCGCCCTGCATCTCCTACGGCGCGACCAACTGCGCCTCGTGAGATCCGGAGCGTTTTCGAGCGAAGTGGGAACCGGCCTATGCCGGCCATAGCCGGCTTCGGTCGGCATCGGCCGGTTCGCGTGAAGAAAACGCGTCAAAACAATAGTCCAGAGCTCCGCTTCTGATTCCATCAGAAGCGGAAAAGCTCTACCCGCCAGAAGATAGCCGGGCATGACAAAAGGGCCGCGCGATGCGCGGCCCTTTCGCTTCGGCTGCCGGATCGCAGCCTGATTCAACGGACGCAGGGGGTTAGCCGGCGGCGCGGAGATTGTCGGCAGACGATTTGCCCGAGCGGCGATCGGCAACGATCTCGTAGCTGATCTTCTGGCCCTCGCGCAGCGTGCCGAGGCCGGCACGCTCGACGGCGCTGATGTGCACGAACACGTCGTTGCCGCCGTCATCCGGCTGGATGAATCCGTAACCCTTAGTCGCGTTAAACCACTTCACGGTTCCCATGCTCACGGGGAAGTCCCTTCTCGATATATAAGTCGCGTATTAACCCGTCATGCGACAGGCAGTGATATCGAATTTTAGGAGAGGTCGTCAGCGTCTAAACCGGCTGTACCGGTGGTAGCTCATGTCGTCCGGCCGAAAATCGATCCGCGCATGTTATGCGAGAACCCCGGCCGAAACAATCCTGACGCTTTTGAATTTTTGCGCCGCCGGCATGGCCCGGCGGCGCCACGGACCCGCGTTACCGCCTGCGGAATTGCCCGCGCGGCGGGCCGCTGCGCGACGGCACCGGGCCCGGCCGCTCGTCCTTGTGGCGGAAAATGAGGCGGCCCTTTTCGAGGTCGTAGGGCGACATCTCGACGGTGACACGGTCGCCGGCCAGCGTCTTGATGCGATTCTTCTTCATCTTGCCGGCGGTGTAGGCAACGATTTCATGCCCGGTATCGAGTTGGACGCGATAGCGCGCATCGGGAAGGATTTCGGTGACCAGTCCCTCGAACTGGATCAGTTCTTCTTTGGCCATGGGATCTCCGGATCGAAAATGAAACTCAACGATGGGGACGGGGTTGCGGGCGGCCGCCGGCGGGCCGGCTCTGTCGATGCAGGAAGCCGATGCCCTGAGCCCCAACTCCCGCCTCCGCCTGCGGCGCGCGGGCCGGTGCGGGGCGATTGCCGGCGGGCGCCGCCGGCTTGGCCTGTCCACCGCCCGCGGGGCGGCGGCGACGGCGGCCCTTGGTGCCGATTTTGGCTCCGGCAGGGCCATCCTGACGCCCGGCGTGGCTATGCGGCCCGTGACGGCCGGCGCGGCCCGGCAGCGGTGCCGCGACTTCGGTCTGGCCCGGGCTGCGCAGGTCCTCCCGCGGCAGCGTGACGCGGATCAGCCGCTCGATGTCGCGCAGGTAGCCGTATTCCTCCGCGCCTGCGCACAGCGAGATGGCAACGCCCTCGGCACCGGCGCGGGCGGTGCGGCCGATGCGATGGACGTAGGTTTCGGGAATGTTGGGCAGATCGAAATTGACGACATGGCTGACGCCATCGACGTCGATGCCGCGCGCGGCGATGTCGGTCGCCACCAGCGTGCGCACCTCCCCGGAGCGGAACGCCGCGAGCACCCGCTCGCGGTGGTTCTGCGATTTGTTGCCGTGGATGGCGTTGGCGGCGATGCCGGCCCTGGCGAGGCCCTTCACCACCTTGTCGGCGCCGTGCTTGGTGCGGGTGAACACCAGCGCGCGGTCCACGTCATCGTCACCGAGCAGCCGCGCGAGCAGCGCCGCCTTGCCGGCCGGATCAACCTGAATGACGCGCTGGCTGATGCGGTCCACCGTGGAGGCAACCGGCGTCACCGCGACGCGGGCCGGGTCGCGCAGCATGGTCTCGGCCAATTCGGCAATGTCCTTCGGCATGGTGGCGGAGAACAACAGCGTCTGCCGCCGCGCCGGAAGCTTGGCCACCACTTTGCGGATGTCGTGGATGAAGCCCATGTCGAGCATGCGGTCGGCCTCGTCGAGCACGAAATATTCAACGCCGGCGAGCCGCAGCGCGTTGCCGTGGACGAGATCGAGCAGCCGCCCGGGGGTGGCGACCAGCACCTCGACGCCGCCGGCCAGCGCCCGGACCTGGCGGCCCATCGGCACCCCGCCGATCGCCAGCGCGGAGGTCAGCCGCAGATGCCGGCCATAGGCGTTGAAGCTGTCGAGGATCTGGCCTGACAGTTCGCGCGTCGGGCTCAGCACCAGCACCCGGCAGTGCTTCGGCTGCACGCGCACCCGCGCCTCAAGCAGGCGATGCAAAATCGGCAGCGCGAAGGCCGCGGTCTTGCCGGTGCCGGTCTGGGCGATGCCGACCACGTCGCGGCCAGCGAGAGCGAGGGGAATGGTTTGTGACTGGATCGGCGTCGGGGTGACGTAGTTCTGTTCCCGAAGCGCGCGCGAAATGGGATCGGCGAGGCCGAAATCCTGAAACGAAGTCAAACGGTTGGTCTTTCCATGTGCCGACGGAGCCCAGTCGGCAGGGGCCGGACGGAGCGGAATCGGGACGCCCGCGTGTCTGGGGCATCAGTGTGATCGAAGTGAAAGGGGCAAGCCAGAAACCGCCACGACCGGCAGGTTTCGGAACACGCAGCTCGCGAGGGTCCCAAGGGCCGTCCCAAGGGTCACCAAGGCTCCGGCAATCCGGAGGGACCACGGCGGCTATATGGAACAGCCGCCGCGCCGTTTCAAGGAAAATCGGCGGACCCGCCTGCATGGTCGCCATCGCGCCGGCGCAGCAAGCGCCGGAACATGTCGCCGCTGACGGGGTTAGCCAATGACGGGGATGCGACGGATGAACATGCGCGACTATGGCACCATGTTTCTGGCGATTACGCTCGGCGGCCTTGCCGCCGTCGTGCTCGGGCTCGCCCTGGTGACGGCGCGCTGGGAAATCCGCGCGTCACAGCGCCCGGCACTTTCCCTGATCGGAATGTCCGCGGTCGGGGCGGGCCTCCCCGCAGCGGCACGGCCGCCGGCGCCGCAGACGTCTTTCGCCACGGGATAGGCCGAACCGTTGAAACCACCCCACCGAGTGGCTATGCAGACCTGTTCCCGTCACTGGAACCAAATCCTGCCCGCCTGACTTGAGGTGAAGGGCTTGCGCCGCACAGATCCCGTGCCCCGTACCTGGTTAGAGAATTGCTCCGGCTCGGATTTATCATCACCTTGATCGCGCTGGTCGGAACGGCGCTCTCCGGTATCGCGGCCTATCGCGTGTTCGAGCAGGAGCAATCGATCGACCGCATCGCGCTGGCCCGGGCGATCGACATCCACGCCGGGCTGGTGCAGGACCGCCTCCTCGAGCGGGAACTGCTGACACGGGTCGCGGTCGGCATCTTTCAGGCGCCATCGCTGGTCCGCGCCAATCTGCTGCAGCCGTTGCGGGCGTCGATCTACGCCTTCAAGACCGATTTCGTGCTGGCAACCTGGATCGCCCGCGTGCAACCGGGCCAAATCAAGACGGCAGAGGCAGAACTTGCCAACGGCGGCTTTACCCGCCCGATGATCCGCAGCATCGACGACACCCGGATCGACCCGGCAACCCTGCGCGGCCCGGTCGATGTGGTGATGGATGTCGAGCCACGCACGCCGGACGTCGCCAACTGGCCGGGGCGCGCCATCGACAAGCTGCCGGTGATCGGCCCGATGCTGCAGCGCGCCGCCGCCTCCCGCAAGCCGACCGCCACCGAGCCGCTGACGCTCCTCCCCCCCGACGGGCCGATGGGCATCGTGCTTGCCGCCCCGGTGGTGCAGGAGGGCAGCACCACGGTCGCCGGCTTCATCACGTTTTCCTACCGCCTCGGCCCCTTGCTGCTGGCCAACGACGAGATGTCGCTGTTCTCGGTGGCGCTGCGCGAACAGGGCATGCCCGGCAAGGAGTTCGTCGCCGACAGGGAGGGCAACGTGCAGGTCGTACCGGCCCGCGTAGGCACGCCCGTGCTGCGCACGCTGGAGTTCGGCGACCGCGACTGGACGCTGGCCTACTATCCGAAGACCGACACCATCACCCGCGCCAAGGAGCTTGCCGCCATCGTCGCGCTGATCGGGCTCGCGCTCACCGTCGTGGTATGCGGGCTGTTCGGCTATGTCGCCTACAATAACCTGCGGCTCAGCCGCGAAATCCGCACCCGCATCGGCTACGAGCGGCGCCTCACGGCGGTGATCGACGAACTGAACCATCGCGTCAAAAACATCCTTGCCGTGATCCAGTCGATCGTGACCCGCACGCTGCGCCACGGCGCCGACATCGACACCTCGCGCGACCTGCTGATCGGCCGCATCCACGCCATGTCGAACGTCATCTCGCTGTTGAGCGAGAGCCAGTGGCAGGGCGTCAAGCTGCGCGGCCTGTTCGAGGCCCGCGCCATTCCCAATACCGACCGCATCGCCGTCCACGGCCCCGACATCACGGTGTCGGCGCGGGCCGCGCAGAGCCTGTCGCTGTTGTTCTTCGAACTGGCCTCGCATTCCGACGAGGGGCATTCGCTGGTCGGCAACCATCCGCATATCGTCGCGCAGTGGCAGGTGACCGACGGCGTCGAACCGCGGCTGGAATTTCGCTGGGAGGAGTTCAATACCAGCGAGAAGACCCGCCGCCCCGACAGCGATTTCGGCGTGACGCTGCTCGACCGGGTGGCGCCGGAGGCGCTCGGCGGCACCTCGAAGCGCTACTTCACCGACGTCAGCTACGTCTATGAACTGTCCGCGCCGATGGAAACGGTGGTCGATCAGGCCGAGATGGCCCGCACCGAGCGGGTCTCAGCGCCGGTGGCGCGGCTGCGCTGACCCTTCCTCTTCGCCGCCTCACCCCGGCTGCGGGCCGAAATAGCTGCACGCCTCAAAGCAACTGTCGCGCCGCACGGTGACGCGCACGAGTTGGCCGTTGGTCTCGACGCGCTCCCAGATGAAGCGCGCCAGATTCTCCAGCGTCGGCCGCTCCAACCCCTCGATCCTGTTGAGAAACTTGTGATCGAGGGTGGCGCGCAGCGTGGCCATGTTGCGCTCCAGGAGACCGAGATCGACCACCATGCCGGTGTCCGGATGCGGCACGCCGCGGATCACGATCTCGGCCCGGAAGGAATGGCCGTGAATCTCCTCGCTGGCCGCGCCGAGCGTCGTGCCGGTCAAGGCATGCGCCGCCTCGAAACCGAACGATTTTGTCAGTTCCCACATACGCGATACCTATCTGATTCCCAGCGTCTTATGCGTCTGCACGCTCAATTGCCACTGCGGATGGGCAAGGCAATAGGCGACGGTTTTGGCCGTATTGGCGGCGAGCTCCGGCCCGTCCATCGGTTGCAGCGAGAATCGGGCGAAGTCGAGATCGACAAAATTCTCCGGCGGCGCGTCGGACTGCGGATAGACCAGCTTCAACTCGTCGCCCGCAGTGATGGCGAGCGCATTGGCGCCCTTCGGGCTGACGCAGACCCAGTCGAGCCCGGCCGGCGCAGGCAGCGTGCCGTTGGTCTCGACCGCGATCGTGAAGCCCGCGGCATGCAGCGCCGCGATCAGCGCCGCGTCGACCTGCAACAGCGGCTCCCCGCCGGTCAGCACGACGAAACGGCGCTCGCGCCCCGGCCCCCATTGGGCGGCGATGGCGGCGGCGAGGCTGCCGGCATCCGGATAGCGCCCGCCCGCGGTGCCGTCCATGCCGACGAAATCGGTATCGCAGAAGGTGCAGGCGGCGCCCAAGCGATCGTCCTCGCGGCCCGACCACAGGTTGCAGCCGGCAAAGCGGCAGAACACCGCCACGCGCCCGGCGTGGGCGCCTTCGCCTTGCAGCGTCAGGAAGATTTCCTTGACGGCGTAGCTCACAGTCGACCCTCCGCGGCCTCGTGACGCCCCTGCCGCAGCACCTCGCCGGCGACCATCGCCGCGGCCATGGCGACGTTGAGCGAGCGCAGGCCGGGCGCCATCGGGATGGTCAGACGCAGGTCTGCCGCCGCCATGACGTGGTCGGGGACGCCGGCGCTCTCCCGGCCGAACAGCAGGATGTCGGCGGCGGTATAGCGTTCATCCAGATAGGAACGCTCGGCCCTCGTCGACAGGAGCACGAGCCGCAGGCCCACATCCTGCCGCCAGGCTTCGAAACGCGGCCATGAATTGTGGCGGCGGAGCCGCACGAGGTCGAGATAATCCATGCCGGCGCGGCGAAAACGCCGGTCGCTCAAGGCAAAGCCGGCCGGCTCGATAATGTGCGCCTCCGCCCCGAGGCACGCGCACAGCCGCAGGATCGTACCGGTATTCTGCGGAATGTCGGGCTGGTACAGGGCGATGCGCAGCATGGCAGCAGGCGGTCTCCGGCGGCGGATGACGAGGCCGGCACGGCGATTTCGCAAGGCCCGCCCGGCCCGGCCGACGCGCCTGCCGATAGCGGGCTTGCACTCATCCGGCAAGGGTGCCAATAGAACGATTCTGGACTGTAAGGCCGTGCCTTGGGGGCAGGATCGGGGCGGTTTTACTGCCGTGCGCATGGCAGTTCCGTGTATCATGCCCCCTTGCACAAAGTGGCCGGACAACGATTGGGGCGGGGCCGTTCCCTTGGTCTTCGCACAGCGGGTGATGAGAAAGGGTTTTGGATCGTGACGACAGCGTCTTCGGCGGATCCGACACGCCGTGATTTCCTCTACGTCGCAACCGGGGCCGTCGCTGCCGTCGGCGCTGCGGCGGTGGCCTGGCCATTGATTTCCCAGCTCAACCCGGACGCTTCGACGATTGCCGCCGGCGCGCCCATCGAGGTGGACCTGACGCCGATCGCGGAAGGTCAGGATATCAAGGTGTTCTGGCGCGGCAAGCCGATCTTCATCAGCCACCGCACCAAGAAGCAGATCGACGACGCCCGCAACGTCAACGTCACCAGCCTGCCCGATCCCGAGAGCGATCAGGCCCGCGTCAAGGAAGGTCACGACCAGTGGCTCGTGGTGATCGGCATCTGCACCCACCTGGGCTGCATCCCGATCGCCCACGAAGGTGCCTATGACGGCTTCTTCTGCCCGTGCCACGGCTCGGTCTACGACACCTCCGGCCGCATCCGGCAGGGCCCGGCGCCCGCCAACCTGCCGGTGCCTCCCTACGCCTTCCTTTCCGACACGAAGATCAAGATCGGCTGAGCGCAAGCCCCTTTCTTATTCCTTCGCCGATCGTCTCGATATACCTGCCAGGATCGCATCATGAGCGGACCATCGACCTACCAGCCGCAAAACAAAGCCATGAACTGGATCGAACGGCGCCTGCCGATATTCGGGTTCATGCACGCGTCGTTCGTCGCCTACCCGACGCCGCGCAACCTCAACTACTGGTGGACCTTCGGCGCCATCCTGTCGTTCATGCTGGCGGCGCAGATCGTCACCGGCGTCATCCTGGCGATGCACTACACGCCGCACGTCGACATGGCGTTCAACTCGGTCGAGCACATCGTCCGCGACGTCAATTACGGCTGGCTGTTGCGCTACCTGCACTCCAACGGCGCCTCGATGTTCTTCATCGCCGTCTACATCCACATGTTCCGCGGCATCTACTACGGCTCGTACAAGGAGCCGCGCGAAGTGCTGTGGATCCTCGGCGTCATCATCTACCTGCTGATGATGGCGACCGGCTTCATGGGCTACGTGCTGCCGTGGGGCCAGATGAGCTTCTGGGGCGCCACCGTCATCACCAACCTGTTCTCGGCCATCCCGTTCGTCGGCGAGAGCATCGTGACGCTGCTGTGGGGCGGCTACTCGGTCGGCAACCCGACGCTGAACCGCTTCTTCTCGCTGCACTACCTGCTGCCGTTCGTGATCGCCGGCGTGGTGGTGCTGCACATCTGGGCGCTGCACGTCGCCGGCCAGAACAACCCGGCCGGCGTCGAGCCCAAGACCGAGAAGGACACCGTGCCGTTCACGCCCTACGCGACGATGAAGGACGCCTTCGGTATTTCCTGCTTCCTGATCTTCTTCGCCTGGTTCGTGTTCTACCTGCCGAACTTCCTCGGCGAGGCCGACAACTACATCCAGGCCAACCCCGGCGTGACCCCGCCGCACATCGTGCCGGAGTGGTACTATCTGCCGTTCTACGCCATCCTGCGCTCGATCCCGAGCAAGCTCGGCGGCGTGGTGGCGATGTTCAGCGCCATCCTGGTGCTGGCGTTCCTGCCGTGGCTCGATAACGCCAAGGTGCGCTCCTCGCGCTATCGGCCGCTGGCCAAGCAGTTCTTCTGGATCTTCGTGGTGGTGTGCATCCTGCTCGGCTGGCTCGGCTCGAAGCCGGCGGAGGGCGGCTATATCATCGCCGCCCGCATCCTGACCTTCTGCTACTTCGCCTATTTCCTGCTGGTGCTGCCGATCCTCGGCCGGATCGAGAAGACGAGGGCCGTGCCGAACTCCATCGCCGACGACGTGCTGGCCAAGACCGGCAGCCGCAAGACGCCGATGGTGTCGACGGCCATCGCGTTGCTGGCGGCCGTGTCGCTGCTGGCGATGGGCGCACAGGAGACCAAAGCCGCCGAAGGCGCGGCCCAGCCGCCGGCCGTGAAGTGGTCGTTCTCAGGCCCGTTCGGTACTTTCGATCGCGGCCAGTTGCAGCGCGGCTACAAGGTCTACAAGGAGGTCTGCGCCACCTGCCACTCGATGGAGCTTCTCCACTACCGCAACCTCGCCGAGCCGGGCGGCCCCGGCTTCTCGACGGCGCAAGCCCAGGCGGTTGCGGCCGAGGCGACCGTCAAGGACGGCCCGAACGACGAGGGCGAGATGTTCGACCGCCCCGGCCGGCTCGCCGACAGGTTCCCCTCGCCGTTCCCGAACGAGCAGGCGGCCCGCGCCGCCAACGGCGGTGCCCATCCGCCGGACCTGTCGCTGATCGCCAAGGCGCGCTCCTATGCGCGCGGCTTCCCGCAGGTCATCTTCGACTTCTTCACCCAGTACCAGGAGCAGGGCCCCGACTACGTCCACGCGGTGCTGGTCGGTTATCAGGACACTCCCCCGGCCGGCTTCGACCTGCCGGAGGGCTCGTACTACAACACCTACTTCCCCGGCCACGCCATCAAGATGCCGAAGCCGCTGTCCGACGATCAGGTGACCTACGACGACGGCTCGCCGCAGACCGTCGACCAGTATGCCCGCGACGTCACCGCGTTCCTGATGTGGGCGGCGGAGCCGCACATGGAGGCGCGCAAGCGGCTCGGCTTCCAGGTCATGATCTTTCTGATCGTGCTGACGGGCCTGTTGTACTTCACCAAGCGCAAGGTCTGGGCTGACGCCCACTGACCGGCACGCTCCTCCCGATCAAACCCCGGCGCCGGGATCATCGGCGCCGGGGTTTTTCTTTGGGCCGTGCGGCCGGAGCTTGCACCCTTGCTCTTGTGCACCGATGGTGCATGCTGTGGCGTCGGACTACGGTGCCGCGCGAGCGCATCGCGCGATGCCAAGCGAGCATGAGGAGAGCGCCATGGGGACCACGATCACCTTCAAGCGCCCGGACGGCAAGGATGCCACGGGCTACCTCGCCAACGCCGCGCAGGGCAATGCGCCGGGGGTGGTGGTGATCCAGGAATGGTGGGGGCTGTCCGAGCAGATCAAGGGGCTGGCCGACCGCTTCGCGCTGGCCGGCTTCGACGCGCTGGCGCCGGATCTCTACAACGGCGTGGTGGTGCCCTATCACGACACCGAAGCCGCCAACAAGGAAATGACCTCGCTCGACTTCATGGACGCCACCACGCAGACCGTGCGCGGCGCCGTGCAGTACCTCAAGCGCAACTCGGCCAAGGTCGGCCTCACCGGGTTCTGCATGGGCGGCGCGGTGACGATTATCGGCGCGGCGAAGGTGGCGGAACTGAGCGCGGCGGTGGCGTTCTACGGCATTCCGCCCGAGCAGGCCGCCAAGCCCGCCGACGTCAAAATTCCCCTGCAAGGCCACTTCGCCAACAAGGACGACTGGTGCACGCCGGCCGTGGTCGATGCCTTCGAGAAGGGCCTTAAGGCCGCCGGCAAGCCGGCCGAGTTTTTCCGCTATGACGCCGACCATGCCTTCGTCAACGAGCAGCGCGCCGCGGTCCATGACCGCGAGGCGGCGGAACTGGCGTGGAGCCGCGCCACCGCGTTCTTCCACAAGCATCTCGGCTGAGGTTCTGCACCGCGCCGCCAGGCATCCGTGTCCCAGGGGGTAGCGGCGTGCAACGCTGCGCCGCAGACCCGGGCTCGTCGCGGGATGCCGGGGTCGGAACGGTCCTGGATCAGCAGCGCGGCATTGTCATGCCGCGCAGCATCCGGGACACGGGCGCCGAGAGCGTTCTTGCTAGAAGCTGAACCGCTCCAACGGCGGGGAAAGGGCGGGAGGAACGGTGCAGCGACAGCCTCGCCGGTCAGGCACGGTAGCCGCGGCGCGGCGGAAGCCGCTTGACATCGGGCAGGCGCGGTGGTGTCTTGCCGGCCATGCGCACCGTGATCCACACCGTCTGCCTGTGGTGGCCCACCTCTTGAAGAGGTGGCCGGTGCGACGTCGTTTCTCCTTCCTTCGTCCAGGGCCGCCGCGCAGAGGCGGCCTTTGTTTGTGTCCTGTGTGGCGTCCTTCCTCCAAATCTCGACAAGTCTCGACAAGAGCACGTCTCGTAAGAGGATGACATGAACAGGACCGTCTTTTCGCTGCCCCCCGAGAGCACCTACACCACCGCCCACGGCCTTGCGGTCACCCGCACGGCGGCGCCGTTCAGCGGCGGCGCGGCGCTCGACGACCTCGTCGACCTGCTCGACCGCCGCCGCGGCGTCATGCTGTCGTCGGGGACCACCGTACCCGGGCGCTACGAGAGTTTCGACCTCGGCTTCGCCGATCCGCCGCTGCGGCTGGAATCGAAGGGTTTTGATTTTTTCATCGATGCGCTGAACGCGCGCGGCGAGGTGCTGATCGCCTTCCTCGCCGACGTGCTGAACGAGCCGTGCGTCGTCGTCAGCGACAAGACCGCCACCCGCCTGACCGGCCACATCGTCCGCGGCGACGCACCGGTCGAGGAGGAGAACCGCACGCGCCGCGCTTCGATCATGTCGCTGGTGCGCGCCATCGTCGCGGCGCTCGCCGCGCCCGACGATCCGCTGCTCGGCCTGTTCGGCGCCTTTGCCTACGACCTCGTGTTCCAGATCGAGGACCTGACCGAGAAGCGCCCGCGCGAAGCCGACCAGCGCGACATCGTGCTCTATGTTCCCGACCGCCTGCTGGCCTACGACCGCGCCACCGGCCGCGGCGTCACGTTGTCTTACGAGTTCGCCTGGCAGGGCCACGCGACGCAAGGACATCCGCGCGAGACCGGCGAGAGCGTCTATCGCGTCACCCCCCGGCAGGGTTTTGCCGATCATGCGCCCGGCGAATACCAGGCCACGGTGGAGAAAGCGCGCGCGGCATTCGCGCGCGGCGATCTGTTCGAGGCGGTGCCGGGGCAACTGTTCGGCGAGCCTTGCGAGCGCTCGCCGGCGGAGGTATTCCAGCGGCTGTGCCGCATCAATCCCTCGCCCTACGGTGCGCTGATCAACCTCGGCGACGGCGAGTTTCTCGTTGCCGCATCGCCCGAGATGTTCGTGCGCTCCGACGGTCGGCGTATCGAGACCTGCCCGATCTCCGGCACCATCGCGCGCGGCGTCGATTCCATCGCCGACGCCGAACAGATCCGCGAGCTGCTCAACTCGAAGAAGGATGAGTACGAGCTGAACATGTGCACCGACGTCGACCGCAACGACAAGGCGCGCATCTGCATGCCCGGCTCGATCAAGGTGCTGGCGCGGCGCCAGATCGAGACCTACTCAAAACTGTTTCACACCGTCGATCACGTCGAGGGCGTGCTGCGCCCCGGCTTCGACGCGCTCGACGCCTTCCTCACCCACGCCTGGGCGGTGACCGTCACCGGGGCGCCAAAGTTGTGGGCGATGCAGTTCGTCGAGGACAACGAGCGCTCGCCGCGGCGCTGGTATGCCGGCGCCATCGGCACAGTGTCGTTCGACGGCGGGCTCAACACCGGCATCACCATCCGCACCATCCGCATGAAAGACGGCTTGGCCGAGGTGCGCGTCGGTGCGACCCTGTTGTTCGACAGCGATCCGGTGGCGGAAGAGAAGGAGTGCCAGACCAAGGCGGCGGCGCTGTTCCAGGCGCTGCGCGGCGACCCACCAAAGCCTTTGTCGGTGTCGGCGCCGGACGCCACCGGCTCGGGCAAGCGCGTGCTGCTGATCGATCATGACGATTCCTTCGTGCATATGCTTGCGGACTACTTCCGCCAGGTCGGTGCCAGCGTCACGGTGGTGCGCCACAGCCATGCGCTCGCGGTGCTGGAGCGCGAGGCGTTCGATCTGCTGGTGCTGTCGCCCGGGCCGGGACGGCCGGAGGATTTTGCCATGGCGCGCTCGATCGAGACCGCGCTGCAAAAGAAGCTGCCGGTGTTCGGCGTCTGCCTTGGCGTGCAGGGCATCGGCGAGTATTTCGGCGGAACGCTTGCGCAACTGCCGACGCCGGTGCATGGCCGGCCGTCGCGCGTTGCCGTGCGCGGCGGGCGGCTGACGCGCAACCTGCCCAACGAGATTGTGATCGGCCGCTATCATTCGCTGCACGTAGCGCGCGACAGCGTGCCGGACGTGCTCAAGGTGACGGCCACCACCGACGACGGCGTGGTGATGGCGCTGGAGCACAAGACGCTGCCGCTCGGTGGCGTCCAGTTCCATCCCGAGTCGCTGATGTCGCTCGGCGGCGACGTCGGCCTGCGCATCGTCGAGAATGCGTTCCGGCTCGATCAGCCGTTATAGGGGGACAGGGGGCCGATGAACGGCGACGACGATCTCAAATCGGTTATTCGCAGCATTCCCGACCATCCGAAGCCGGGCATCGTGTTCCGCGATATCACCACGCTGCTCGGTGACGCGCGCGCCTTCCGTCGCGCCGTCGATGAGCTGGTGCATCCGTGGGCCGGCGCGAAGGTCGATCAGGTCGCAGGCATCGAGGCGCGCGGCTTCATCCTCGGCGGCGCGGTGGCGCACCAGCTTTCCGCCGGTTTCGTGCCGATCCGCAAGAAGGGCAAGCTGCCGCACACGACTGTGCGCATGGCCTACGCGCTGGAATACGGCCTCGACGAGATGGAAATCCATGTCGACGCGGTGCACCCCGGTCAGCGCGTCATCCTGGTCGACGACCTGATTGCCACCGGCGGCACGGCGGAGGGGGCGGTGAAGCTGCTGCGCCAGATCGGCGCCGAGGTGGTGGCGGCCTGCTTCATCATCGACCTGCCGGACCTGGGCGGCGCCGCCAAGCTCCGCGCCATGGACGTGCCGGTGCGCACGCTGATGGCCTTCGAGGGGCACTAACGGGAGTGCTACGACCGTGCCGCGCGCGCCGGCGCGCCGCCCCGGCCGCTATCGTTGCGCAGCATGTCCTTGAGATAAGCGACGTTGGCCGCGGCTTCCTCGGCCGGCAGGTCGCGCGCCGCGATATCCTGCGCCTCGGCGAAGCGGCCCTGCAGCCCGACCACCAGCGCCAGATTCTGCCGCACCCGCGCGTCCGCCTTGCCGTTGGCATAAGCCTGCCGCAGCACCCGCTCGGCCTGGGCGAGGTCGCGCGTCAACAGATACGACATGCCGAGATTGGACAGCACGGTCGGCTCGCCCGGCGCGATCTTTAGCGCGGCCTCATAGTAACCGCGCGCATCGCGATGGCGGCCGAGTTGATCGAGGGCGGCGCCCTGCACCGAGAGGATCCGCCAGTCCGGGTTCTCCGGCGTGTGGGCACGGCTCAAGGTATCGAACGCCTGCTGGAAGTTGCCGTTATCGGCCAGCGCCCGGCCGTAGGCGGCGAGCAGCGGCTTGTTGCCGGGGTTGGCGATGGTGGCCTGTTCGAGCACGGCGACGGCCTGCGCGCGCTGGCCGTTGGCGCGCAGCGCCTGCCCGTAGCGCAGCCCTGCGTCCGCGTTGCGCGGGTTGGCGCGGTAGCGCTCGCCGAGCGCCGCAATGGCCCGATGCGGATCGGCGTCGGCGGCCGCCGTCCGCGGCCCGAGCGAGCCGGTGACGTCGGACAGGCTGGTGGTCTTGCAGCCGGCGACGGTGCCCGCGAGCAGCGCTATCGCGGCGACGGAGGCGAAGGATCGGGCGACGGATCGCATACGCATGGAGAAACCCGCATTTTGCCGCTTGAGCGGCATCACCGCTGTTCGTAATAGACTGTTAACCCTAACGCACCGTTAACGGCTCACGCCCCGGCATTGACGAAGCGTCCGCCCCGAGAGCACAACCGCACCATGCCGTCCGTCTTCGCCGACCCCTCAGCCGCGCCCGTCACGCCCATCGTGTTCGTCACCCGCTCGACCTGGGAGACGGAGGCCGCGCGGCTCACCGCGCCGCAGCGGCGGTTTGCCGACGCCAGCGCTTTCACGGGCAAAGCCGGGCAGTATCTGGCGCTGCCCGGCATTGACGGCGGCATCGACACGGTGCTGTTCGGGCTGGACGAGGACGACGGCCGGCGCGACCCGTTCCGCACCGGACAGCTGCCGGGCTTGCTGCCGCCGGGCCGCTATCGCTTCGCGGGTGCGCCGCACGACGCGCGCCTGAGCGCACTCGCCTTCGCGCTCGGCAGCTACCGCTTCACCCGTTATCGCGCGGGCGACAAGCCCGCGGCGCGGCTGGTGCCGCCGGACGGCGTCGATGCGGCGGCGCTCACGCGCATCGCAGACGCGGTGACGCTGGCGCGCGACCTCATCAACACCCCGGCCAACGACATGGGGCCGGAGGAACTGGCCCTTGCTGCGGCGCAACTCGCCGAGCAGTTCGGCGCAACGGTCCGCTGCACCATTGGCGACGATCTCAAGCGCGACAATTTTCCGCTGATCCATGCGGTCGGCCAGGCGTCGCCGCGCGCGCCGCGGCTGATCGACCTGACGTGGGGCGACGCCGCGCATCCGAAGATCACGCTGGTCGGCAAGGGCGTCTGCTTCGACACCGGCGGTCTCGATCTGAAGCCATCGAGCGCCATGCTGATTATGAAGAAGGACATGGGCGGCGCCGCGAATATTTTGGCGCTGGCGCGGATGGTGATGGATGCGAAGCTGCCGGTGCGGCTGCGCGTGCTGATCCCGGCCGTCGAGAACGCCGTCGCCGGCAATGCCTTCCGCCCGCTCGATATCTTTCCCTCGCACAAGGGACTTACCGTCGAGGTCGGCAACACCGACGCCGAGGGCCGGTTGGTGCTGGCCGACGCGCTGGCGCTGGCCTGCGAGGACAACCCCGACCTTGTGATCGATCTCGGCACGCTGACCGGCGCGGCACGGGTCGCGCTCGGCCCGGACCTGCCGCCGTTCTACACCCGCGACGATCGGCTTGCCGCCGATCTCGCCGCCTGCGCCGCGCGCGAGAACGATCCGCTGTGGCGGCTGCCGCTGTGGGCGCCTTACGACACCTGGCTGGACTCCAAGGTCGCCGACCTCAACAACGCGCCCGCCGGCGGTTTTGCCGGCTCGATCACCTGCGCGCTGTTCTTGCAGCGCTTCGTCGAGCCGACGACCCCGTGGCTGCATGTCGATATCTACGGCTGGACGCCGACGGCAAAGCCGGCGCGGCCGGAAGGCGGCGAATGCCAGGCAGCGCGCGCCATCTTCTCATTGCTGTGCGACCGCTATGGCTGATCCCCGCCTCACCCCGGCGCGGCCCGATCTCGCCGCGCGCTTTCTTGAGGGCAAGGTCGAGGCCGCGCGTTTCGTCGATGGCGTTGCGCACGAGGTGATCGCTGCCGCGGCACCGCTGCGCCGGGCGCCCGCACACGACGCAGCACTCGACACCGAGGCGCTGAAGGGCGAACGGGTCACCGTCTACGACCGGCGCGAGGGCTGGGCGTGGGGGCAACTGGTCAACGACGGCTATGTCGGCTGGCTGCCGGACGCGTTGCTGGCGGCACCCGGTCCGACGCCGACGCACAAGGTGGCGGCGCTGCGCACCTTCGCCTTTCCCGGCCCCTCGATCAAGCTGCCGCCGGTTTCGACACTCAGCCTGGGCGCCGCACTCGCCGTGACGCGCATCGACGGCGATTTCGCCATTACCCGCGAGGGGCACCATATTCCGACGCGGCATGTGGTGCCGTTCGATCATCGCGCGAGTGATTTCGTCGCGGTGGCCGAGACGTTTGCCGGCACGCCCTATCTGTGGGGCGGCAAGACCAGCCTCGGCATCGACTGCTCGGGGCTGGTGCAGGTCAGCCTCACTGCCGCCGGGATCGGCGCACCGCGCGACAGCGACATGCAGCAGGGTGCGCTCGGCGCCGAGGTGCCGCTGTCGGAGATCGGCCGGATCGAGCGCGGCGATCTGATCTTCTGGAAGGGTCACGTCGCCATCGCCCGCGATGCGGAGAGCCTCATTCACGCCAACGCGTTTCATATGGCGACCACGATCGAGCCGACACGCGAGGCGCTCAGTCGCATCAAGACCGCCGGCAGCGAAGTCGTCACGATCAAGCGGCTGTGGGACAACTGCCGCCATCCACCCCCACCCTACCCTCCCCCGCAAGCGGGGGAGGGATAAAGGGAGACGCCGTCGAGGACGGCGGCCACGCGGGCGCGGTTGATGAGCAGCCATTGCAGCCCGACCACCGCCAGCGCGTTGCTGATGCGCCCTTGCGCCAGTGCTGCCGCGAGTGCATCGATCGGCACCACCAGCGTTGCGATGTCCTCATGCTCGTCGGCAACGCCGCCGTGCGCCGCGACTTGCGTCGAATCGACCTCGGCAAGGTAGAACGTCACGTATTCGTCGGTGAGGCCGGGACTCGACAGCACGCCGAACAGCGGCGTGAGCCTGCGTGGCGCAACGCCGATCTCCTCGAGGCATTCGCGCCGCGCCGCCGCCGCGTCCTCCTCGCCGGCATCGACACGGCCGGCGACGACCTCGACGAGCCCGCCGCGGCCGGTGGCAAGATGCGCGGCAATGCGGAACTGACGGATCAGCACCACGCTGTCGCGTACCGGGTCGACGGCGATCACCGCAACCGCCCGGCCGCCGCGCAGCAGATCGTGGGCGCGCTCGGTGCCGCCCTGAACGAAGCGGTGCCGCTCGTAGCGCTGGTAGCCTGCGCCGATGATTAGCGGCGGCATCGCCGCTACCGCCTCCACGCAATCGCCGACTTCACCGTCGTCGTTCACGCGTCGGCTCCGGGCGCCGCCTCGGCATGGAAGGCGGCGGCGAACAGCGCACGCGTATAGTCGCTCTGCGGCGTGGCGAACAACTGTTGCGCCGCGCCTTCCTCCACCACCTTGCCCTGACGCATGACGATCAGGTGGCTCGCGAGTGACGCGACGACCCGTAGGTCGTGCGAGATGAACATGTAGGTGAGGTCGCGGCGGCGTTGCAGGTCGCGCAGCAGGTCGACCATCTGCGCCTGCAGCAGCATGTCGAGCGCGCTGGTCGGCTCGTCGAGCACGACGAAGCTCGGCTCCAGCACCACCGCGCGTGCGATGCTGATGCGCTGGCGCTGGCCGCCGGAAAATTCGTGCGGGTAGCGGAAGCGCGTCTCGGGATCGAGCCCGACCTCGGTCAGCGCCCTGACGACGCGGGCCTCGCGCTCCTCGTTCGACAGCGTGGGCTGATGCACGCTCAGGCCCTCGGCAATGATATCCGCAATCGACATACGCGGGCTGAGCGAGCCGAACGGATCCTGAAACACGATCTGCATGTCACGGCGGATCGGCCGCATCTCCTTGAAGCGCAGGCCCTGAATGTCGCGGCCGAGAAACACGATCGGCCCGTCCGACGAGATCAGCCGCAACAGCGCCAGCCCCAGCGTGGTCTTGCCCGACCCGGATTCGCCGACGACGCCGAGCGTCTCGCCCTGGCGTACCGCCACCGAGACGCCGTCCACCGCCTTGATGTGGCCGACCGTGCGCCGCAACAGCCCGCGCCGGATCGGAAACCAGACGCGCAAGTTGTCGGCGGTCATCACCTGCGGCGCATCGGGACGCGGCGGCGCCGGATCAGGCCGCGGCTCGGCTGCAAGCAGGGCGCGGGTGTAGGGATGCTTTGGCGCGGTGAAGACCTGTTCGACCGGCCCCTGCTCGACGATCTTGCCCTTGTTCATGACGCAGACCACGTCGGCGATGCGGCGCACGATGGCGAGGTCATGGGTGATGAACAACAGGCTCATGCCGAGCCGGGCGCGGATGTCGGCCAGCAGCTTGAGGATCTGGGCCTGCACGGTGACGTCGAGCGCGGTGGTCGGCTCGTCGGCGATCAACAGGTCCGGCTCGTTGGCGAGCGCCATGGCGATCATCACCCGCTGACGCTGGCCGCCGGAGAGCTGGTGCGGATAGCTTGCAAGCCGCGTCTCGGGCTCGGGAATGCCGACCTGGGTCAGCAATTCGAGAATGCGGGTGCGCGCCTTGGAACCGCGCACGCCACGGTGCAGTGCCAGGATTTCGCCGATCTGCCGCTCGATGGTGTGCAGCGGATTGAGCGAGGTCATCGGCTCCTGAAAGATAATCGAGATGTCGTCGCCGCGGATCGCGCGCATCTCGCGTTCGCCAAGCGTCAGGAGATCGCGGCCCTTGAACAGGATTTTTCCGGAGGGGTGCGACGCCGCCGGATAAGGCAACAGCTTCAGCACCGACAGCGCGCTGACCGATTTGCCGGATCCGGATTCGCCGACCAGCGCCACGCATTGTCCGCGCTCGATCTGGAACGAGACGTGGTCCACCGCGAGCGTGGTCGCTCCGCCGCTGCGGAAGGCAACGGAAAGGTCACGCACATCGAGCAGGGGCTGGGTGTCCGCCATCGCCGTCACCCGAACGTCTTGCGCGGATCGAAGGCGTCGCGCACCGCTTCGCCGATAAAGATCAGAAGCGACAGCATGATCGCCAGCGAGAAGAAGCCGGCCAGCCCCAGCCACGGCGCCTGCACGTTGGCCTTGCCCTGCGCCAGCAATTCGCCGAGCGACGGCGAGCCCGGCGGCAGGCCGAAGCCGAGGAAGTCGAGCGCGGTCAGCGTCATGACGGAGGAGGATACGATGAACGGCAGGAACGTCATGGTCGCCACCATGGCGTTCGGCAGCAGGTGGCGAAACATGATGACGCGGTCGGACACGCCGAGCGCGCGCGCCGCCTGGATGTACTCGAAATTGCGTCCGCGCAAAAATTCGGCACGCACCAGACTGACCAGCGCCACCCAAGAGAACAACAGCAGGATGCCGAGCAGCACGAAGAATCCGGGCACCAGCACCGACGACAGGATCAAGAGCAGATACAGCGAAGGAATCGCGGTCCACACCTCGATCAGCCGCTGGAAGGTGAGATCGACCCAGCCGCCGAAATAGCCTTGCACGCCGCCGGCGATGACGCCGACCACCGACGAGGCCAGCGTCAGGATCAGGCCGAACAGCACCGAGATGCGGAAGCCGTAGATCAGCCGTGCCAGCACGTCGCGGCCCTGATCGTCGGTGCCGAGCCAGTTGTATTCGAGATCGCGGCAGCCGGTGAGACCTTTGCGCTCGACCACGCTCTTGCATTCGGCTTCGGTCAGCATCCATGTCGGCTTGGAAGGCGCCGGCGTCGGCAGATCGAGGTTGTGCGTGTCGTAGGAATAGCGGATCAGCGGCCACAGGATGGTGCCGCCCTTGTCGGCGATCTGTTTTTGCAAATAGGGATCGCGATAGTCGGCCGTGGTCTCGAAGTCGCCGCCGAAGGTGGTCTCGGAGTAGTTGATGAAGGCCGGCCAGTACCAGTGCCCGTCGTACTCGATGAAGAACGGCCGGTCGTTGGCGATCACCTCGGCGAACAGCGTCACCACGAACAGCACGGAAAAAATCCAGAACGACCAGTAGCCGCGGCGGTTGGCCTTGAAATTCTGCCAGCGGCGACGGTTGAGCGGCGACGGCCTCAGCGCACGCCGCGACGGTGGCACGGCTTCGCCGAGCGGCGTCACCGCCTCGGTCTCGACCGGCTTCGGTGCGGCGAGGTCCATCACACCTCCCTCGCCTCGAAGTCGATGCGCGGATCGATCCACATGTAGGTGAGATCGGAGATCAGGTTGATGACAAGGCCGACCAGCGAGAAGATGTACAGCGTGCCGAACACCACCGGATAATCGCGGTTGAGCACGCTCTCGAAGCCGAGCAGGCCGAGGCCATCGAGCGAGAAGATGGTCTCGATCAGGAGCGAGCCGGAAAAGAACGCGCCGACGAAAGCGGCCGGAAAGCCGGCGATGACGATCAGCATGGCGTTGCGGAAGATGTGGCCGTACAGCACCTGGCGGTCGTTGCAGCCCTTGGCGCGCGCGGTCATGACGTACTGCTTGCGGATCTCATCGAGAAACGAGTTCTTGGTGAGCAGCGTCATGGTGGCGAAGGCCCCGAGCGCCATCGAGATCAGGGGCAGCGTCAGGTGCCAGAAGTAATCGATGATCTTCCAGTACCATGGAAAATTCGCCCAGCCATCGGAGGTGAGACCGCGCAACGGAAAGATATTGAGGAATGAGCCGCCGGCGAACAGCACGATGAGCAGGATCGCGAACAGAAAGCCGGGAATCGCAAAGCCGATGACGATCGCGCCCGAGGTCCACACGTCGAAGCGCGAGCCGTCGTCGATCGCCTTGCGGATGCCGAGCGGGATCGAGATCAGGTAGGTGATCAGCGTCATCCACAGGCCCAGCGAGACCGAGACCGGCAACTTCTCCTTGATCAGGTCGATCACGCTGATGTCGCGGAAATAGCTTTTGCCGAAGTCGAAGCGGGCAAAATCCCACACCATCTTCAGGAAGCGCTCGGGTGCCGGCTTGTCGAAGCCGAACTGTTTTTCCAGGCTCTTGATGAATTCGGGATCGAGGCCCTGCGCACCGCGATATTTCGAGTTGACCGCATCCATCGCGCCGCCCGCCTGCGGCCCGCCGCTGAAATCGGCCGCGCCGCCCGAGATGCGCGAACTGGCCCCGGTGTCGGCGCCGGACAACTGGGCGATGACGCGCTCGACCGGCCCGCCCGGCGCAAACTGCACCACGACGAACGATACGAACAGGATGCCGAGCAGCGTCGGCACCATCAACAACAGCCGGCGGGCGATATAGGCGGCCATCGGCTATTTCTCCGCGTCGGCCGCTGCGCCCGGCTTCGTCCACCACAAGTCCGGCGTGCCGACGCCGGAGAGATAGCGCGGCAGTTCGGGCGGGTGGCCGAACACGTCCCAATAGGCGATCGGATGGTTGTCGCGATACCACTGCGGCACCCAGTAGCGGCCAGCGCGGAACACGCGGTCGAAGGCGCGGCAGGCCGCCGTTAGCGCGGCCCGGCTGTCGGCGGCAATGATGTGGTCGATCAGTTCGTCGAGCACCGGGTCGGCGATGCCGGACAGATTCTGCGAGCCCTTGATCGCCGCCGCCTGCGAGGAAAAGTAGGTGCGCAAGCCGTCGCCCGGCGTTGCCGACATGCCGAAGCGCACCACCGTCATGTCGAAGTCGAAATCGTCGAGGCGGGCGCGGTACTGCACCGGATCGACGATGCGCAAGGTCGCCTCGATACCGAGCGCGCCGAGGTTCTTGATGTACGGCATATGATGCGGCTCGAACGACGGCTCGTCGAGCAGAAACTCGATGCGGAAGATGTCGCCGTTCGGCAGGCGCCGCTTGCGATTCTTCACCACGAAGCCGGCGTCGTTGAGAAGCTGCGAGGCGCGGCGCAGTAGCGCGCGGTCCTGTCCGGAGCCATCCGCGACCGGCGGCACGAACGGCGTGCCGAACACCTCCTCCGGCACCCGCCCGCGAAACGGCTCCAGCAGCTTCAACTCGTCGTCCGATGGCGGCCCCTCGGCCATCATGTCGGAATTCTGGAACGGCGAATGGGTGCGCGCATAGGCGCCGTACATGATGGTCTTGTTGGTCCACTCGAAATCGAAGGCGTGGATCAAGGCTTCGCGCACGCGGGCATCCTTGAACTGCGCCCGCCGCATGTTGATGAACCAGCCCTGCGCGCCGGAGGCGGTGCGGTCGGGCAGCGTCTCGCGCTTGACGCGGCCGTCCCTGACGGCGGGGAAATCGTAGCGCGTCGCCCAGACCCGCGCGGTGAACTCCTCGCGGTAGAGATAGTTGCGGCTGGTGAAGCCGACAAAGGCGGCGTCGCGGTCGCGGTAATACTCGAAGCGCACCCGCTCGAAATTGAAGCGTCCGCGCGACACGGGAAGCTCCGCACCCCACCAGTCGGCGACGCGCTCGAACTCGATGACCCGGCCGACATCGACACGCGCGACCTTGTAGGGGCCAGAGCCGAGCGGAACGGCCAGCGTCGATTCCTCGAAGGCTTGCGTGTCGTAATAGGCTTTGGAGAAGATCGGCAAGCCGGCGACGAACAGCGGCACGTCGCGGCCGCGCTTCGGTGTGAAGGTCACGACCAGCGTCGCCTCGTCCGCCGCTTCGGCGCCGACGACGTCGCGCATCTGCTGGCGGATGATCGGATGGCCCTTTTCCTTCAGGATATTCAGCGAGAACGCAGCGTCCTGCGCGGTCAGCGGCGTGCCGTCGTGGAAGCACGCCTCCTTGCGCATGGCAAAGCGATAGACGGTGCGGTCCGCCGAGATCGCCACGCTTTGCGCAGCGAGGCCGTACATGGCGTCGGGCTCATCGTGCGCACGCGTCATCAGCGCGGCGAACGTCAGCTCCATGCCGTGGGCGCCGTCGCCCTTGAGAATAAAACTGTTCAGCGAATTGAAGGTGAGGAAGGTCTGGTTGAACGCCCGCGTCGATGGGATGGTCGAGAACAATCCGCCCTTCGGCGCGTCGGGATTGACGTAGGCGAAGTGGCGGAAATCGGCCGGGTAGCTTAAGTCGTCGAAGGCCGAGATGCCGTGCGCCTTGATCTCCCGCGCGCCCTCGGCCCTGGCACCCGGCAGCCGCGCCGCAAGCGCCGCCGCACCGAGCGCCAGCACGCTCCGCCGCGACCAGGCGCCGGTCATCGCCCTGCTCAAGAGCGCCGGCCGATCTTGGCGGCCTTGGCCTCGTCGTACCACCACAGCGAGGGCAGGCCGGAGACGCCATATCTCGGCAGCGGCTCGGCATGGCTGAAGCGATCCCAGCGCGCATAGCGCGCATAGCCGTAGGTGTATTGCGGCACGACGTAGAAATTCCACAACAGCACGCGGTCGAGCGCATGGGTGGCGGCGACCAGCGTGGCGCGATCCTTGGCGAAGATGATTTTATCGATCAGCGCATCCACCGCCGGGTTCCTGATGCCGATGGTGTTCTGCGAGCCGGGCCGGTCGGCGGCCGCCGAGCCCCAGAAGTCGCGCTGCTCGTTGCCGGGCGACAGCGACTGGCCCCACAGGTCGGTGATGATATCGAAATCGAAGCTGCGCAGGCGGTTCTGGTACTGCACGTCATCGACGGTACGGACGTTGACGGTGATGCCGAGCCGCTCCAGCGACGGCTTGTAGAACAGCGCGATACGTTCCGACGCCGGGTCGCGCAGCAGCATCTCGACGACCACGGGCTTGCCCGCCGGGTCGATCAGCTTGCGGTCGCGGATCTCGAACTTCGCCTCTTTCAAGAGCCGCATTGCCTCGCGCAGGTTGGCGCGCACCGCTTCGGGGCTGCCGCCAACCGGGTTGGTGTAGGGCGTGGTGAACACCTCCGGCGGCACCTTGTCGCGCACGGTGTCGAGAATCTCCAGCTCCTGCCCCTCGGGCAGGCCGGATGAGGCAAGCTCGGTGCCTTCGAAATAGCTCTTGATGCGGGTATACTGGCCGTAGAAAAGCTGGCGGTTCATCTCCTCGAAGTCGAAGGCGAAGTTGAAGGCACGGCGCAGCCGCGCATCCTTGAACACGTCGCGGCGCAGGTTGAGCACGAATGCCTGCATCCGTCCCGAATTGCGGATCGGGAATTCCTCGAGGATCACGCGCTTCTCCTGCACCGCGGGGAAGTCGTAGGCCGTCGCCCACGACTTGGCGCGGCGCTCGATGAACCAGTCGGCCTGGTCGGCCTTGAATGCCTCCAGCGCCACCGTCTCGTCGCGGAAGAACTCGTAGCGCAGTTCGTCAAAATTGTTCTGGCCGACCTGCGCCGGCACCTTGGCGCCCCAGTAGTCCTTGACGCGCTCGAAGGTCACGGAGCGCCCTGCAACGAACTCCCTCATCCGGTAGGGGCCGGAGCCGAGCGGCTTTTCCAGCGTGGTGGCGCTGATGTCGCGCTTGCGGCCCTGTTCGTCGGAGCCTTCCCACCAATGCCGCGGCAGCACGATGAGCTGGCCGACGATGTGCGGCAGCTCGCGATTGCCCGGTGCATCGAAGGTGAACAGCACGTCGCGCTCGCCGACCTTCTCGGCCTTGACGACGTGACGGTAGTAGCTCGAATACATCGGGCTGTACTGCTTGAACACGCCGAGCGACCAGATCACGTCTTCCGGCGTCACCGGCTTGCCGTCGTGCCAGCGCGCCTCGCTGCGCAATCGGTAGGTCACGGAGGAGAAGTCGGCGGGAAAGCTCACCGCCTCGGCCAGCAGCCCATACTCGGCCGACACCTCGTCGAGCGAGGGCGTCATCAGCGACTCGTAGACCAGCATCACCGACGGCGCGATGGCGCCTTTCACGCCGGCCACGGCGAGATTGAAGTTGTCGAAGGTACCAATCGAAATCTGCCGCGCCATGCCGCCCTTGGGCGCGTCGCTCCGCACATAGTCGAACTGCGTGAACCCTTGCGGATATTTCAGATCGCCGAACAGCGACAAGCCGTGATGCCAGCCACCGGCCGCCGCTGGAGTGGTGCCGGCTGCCGCCGGCGCGAGCGGGAGAAGCGGCGCGCTCCACAAGGGTGCGGTCGCAACGATGGCACCGCCTTGCAGCAGGCGGCGGCGGGAAAGGGTCAAACGCGAAAATCCTGTCAAAGCCAAACGCCCGGTCATGGTCGCCTCCCATCGTATTAACGGCACGACTGCGGCGACGATTCGACCGATTATGTCGGTTTTTGACCCCGGCGCCACCCCCTGGGCGTTACCCGTGGCACGCGCCCGATGCGACGATACGCCCCTGCGGCAGCGCCGGTTGCGGTCGCGAAAACGGCCGGACAAGCCGGCCGTGACGCAACACGATCATCACAAAAACGCGAGAGGCACATCGCCTCGTCTGGCTGCCTATCTGGCCGCCCCTACTTGGCCGCGGTCGGCAGCGGCTCGGGATGGTCTGACAGCGAGTTCAGGTAAGCCAGGACGTCGGCCCGCTCGCTGTCCTTGGAGATGCCGGCGAAGCCCATCGAGGTGCCGGGGATGAACTTCTTGGGGCTCTGGATGAAGTGGTTGAGGTCCTCGAGCGTCCACTTGCCACCCTTGGCCTTCATGGCCGCCGAGAAGTTGAACCCGTTGCGGCCTTCGCCACGCGGCTCGTTGACGATGCCATAGAGGTTCGGACCGACGCGGTTCGGGCCGCCCTTCTCGAAGGTGTGGCAGGCGGCGCATTTCTTGGCGGCGGTGGCACCGCGCTCGGCGTTGGCCTCGGCGAGCAGCTTCTCGATCGGAACGGCTGCGGCCTCCTCCTTGGCAGCAGCGCCAGCGCCGCCGCTCTCTTCCTTCACGGCGATATCGAAGCCCGGCTTCTCCGGCATATGCGGCGCAAAAATCGCGTTGGCGGTAATATTCAGCGTCAGCAGAACCAGACAGGTGCCCAGGATGGCGCCGAGAATTTTGTTGAGTTCGAAGGAGTCCATGTCCGCTCAGGCCCCTCGCCGGGACGCCGGCGACTGGCCGGCGCGGCGTATCAATGTCGCGAAAGGCAGCAATCTCGAACCGTTCCAGGCACGCTGCCGCCGCGATGGAGATAACGGTTTGCCCCGGCTCTGGCAACCCGTATAAACGCGCCGGCGCGCCAAAACCCGCCGCTTCCTCATCCCGACACGCCCGCGTGCAGGCCACGCCGTCCATGCCCGATCCTCGCATCCTGGTCCTGATCCCCGCGCGCATGGCGGCGACCCGCCTGCCCGGCAAGCCGCTCGCCGATATCGCCGGGCTGCCGATGATCGTCCACGTCGCGCGGCGCGCGGAAGCCGCCCGGCTCGGCCGCGTGGTGGTGGCGACCGACGCCCCGGAGATCGCCGCCGCCGTCACCGGCCACGGCGGCGAGGCGGTGCTGACGCGGGCCGACCACCCCTCCGGCTCGGACCGGATCTTTGAGGCCCTGACCGCGCTCGATCCCGACGGCGCGGTGGACACGGTGATCAACGTGCAGGGCGACGTGCCGACGATCGCCCCCGCCGACATCCGCGCCGCGCTCGATCCGCTCGCCGACCCGGCGGTCGATATCGCAACGCTCGCCGCACCGATCGCGACCGACGAGGAAGCGGCCAACCCCAATGTCGTCAAGGTGGTCGGCACCACGCTCGGCGAGGGACGCCTGCGCACGCTTTACTTCACCCGTGCCACCGCTCCCTATGGCGACGGCCCGCGCTACCATCACATCGGCCTTTATGCCTACCGCCGCGCGGCGCTTGAGCGCTTCGTCGCGCTGCCGCCATCGCCGCTGGAGAAGCGCGAGAAGCTGGAGCAGCTCCGGGCGCTAGAGGCCGGCCTGCGCATCGACGTCGCGCTTGTCGATCACGCCCCGCGCGGGGTCGATACCCCGGCCGATCTCGACCTGGCGCGGCGGCTGATCGCCGCCTCGCCCACCCCATGAAACGAGCATAGCCATGAAGATCGCATTCCAGGGCGAACCCGGCGCCAACTCCCATATCGCCATCACCGAAGCCTATCCCGACGCCGAGGCGCTACCCTGCGCCACCTTCGAGGATGCGCTGACGGCCATTTCCTCCGGCGAGGCCGACCTTGGCATGATCCCGATCGAGAACTCGCTGGCCGGCCGCGTCGCCGACATCCACTACCTGCTGCCGCGCTCGAACCTGTTCATCGTCGGCGAATGGTTTCTGCCGATCCGCCACCAGCTCGTGGCGCCGCGCGGCGCGACGCTCGACGGCATCACAAGCGTCGAGAGCCACGTCCATGCGCTCGGCCAGTGCCGCCGCATCATCCGCCAGCTCGGCATCAGGGCGATCGTCGCGGCCGATACCGCAGGCTCCGCGCGGGCCGTGGCCGAGCGCGGCGACGTTCACTGCGCGGCGCTGGCCTCGCGGCTGGCCGCCGACATCTACGGTCTCGATATCCTCGCCGAGGACGTCGAGGACGAGGCCCACAACACCACGCGCTTCGTGATGCTGGCACGCGAGGCGACGTGGGGCGCGCGCGGCAACGGTCCGCTGGTGACGAGTTTTGTGTTCCGGGTCCGCAACCTGCCGGCGGCGCTCTACAAGGCGCTCGGCGGTTTCGCCACCAACGGCGTCAACATGACCAAGCTGGAAAGCTACATGGTGGACGGCAATTTCTTCGCCACCCAGTTCTTCGCCGACGTCGAGGGCCACCCGGAGGACCAAAGCCTCGCCAACGCGCTGGAGGAACTGGCGTTCTTCTCCAAGGAGCTGCGCATCGTCGGCGTCTACCCGGCGCACCCCTTCCGCGCCACCTTCACCGAGCAGAAGGGCTGAGCGACATCAGGCACGCGTCTTTCTACGCCGCGAGCGGCGCCTTGAGGCCATAGGCGCCGGCCAGCAGGCTGTAGGAGGTTTTGCGCGCGGCGTGATCGAACACCGGCGTGATGATCATGATTTCGTCAGCCTCGCAGGCCGCGATCAGCGGATCGAGCCGCTCGCGCACCGTCGCGGGGCTGCCGACGAATACCTTTTCGCGGTAGCGCGCAAGGCGCGCGCGGTCGGCCTCCGTATAGGGATAGGCCAGCGCTTCCTCCGGGCTCGGCAGCGGCAGGTACTGACCGTGATCGCGACGCAGGCGGTTGAGGTCGTAGGAGGCGGCCAGGTGCTCGGCCTCGGCATCGGTCGCGGCGGCGATCGCCGCCACCGCGAGAATGGCATAGGGCGCCTTGCGCCAGCCGGAGGCGCGGAAGTGCAGGCGATATTCGGTCATCGCCACGGCGGCATCGTAGGAGGCGAAGTGATGGGCGAAGGCGAAGCCCATGCCGACCTGCGCGGCCAGTTGCGAACTGTAGTCGCTCGACCCCAACAGCCAGATCGGCGGCAGGGGCGTGTCGTTCGGCATCGCCACAACGCTGTTGAACGGATGGCCGGGCGGGAAGGCGCGCGTCTCCCACAGGATCAGTTCGTGCAGCCGTTCGAGAAAGTCGTCGCCCTCGCGACCCTGGAAGCGCTGGCGCAGCGCGATCATGGTCGGCTGGTCGGTGCCCGGCGCGCGGCCGAGCCCAAGATCGATGCGGCCGGGAAACAGCGCCTCCAGCATCTTGAAGCGCTCGGCCACCATCAGCGGCGCGTGATTGGGCAGCATGACGCCGCCGGCGCCGACACGCAGATGGCTGGTCGCGGCGGCAATCTGGCCGATCATCAGGTCGGGCGCCGGGCTCGCCACCGAGGCAAGGTTGTGATGCTCGGCCAGCCAGTAGCGCGTGTAGCCGAGGACATCGACATGGCGCGCGAGGTCGATCGAGTGGCGCAGCGCCGCGGCGGGCGGCGTGGCGGTGGTGACGACCGAGAGGTCGAGGACGGACAGCGGCGGCATGGAATTCATGCTAATGCATTAAACTTGCGGCAGCAAACGCTTGCGCTGGCTATATCGGCCCTCTGCCGTATCTTGCCGGGGCACGATTGTCCGAGTTTTGGTCGAGTGGGCAGAATCTGTAAAATTCCAGAGATAAAAAATTCCCACTCATTGGCAAGCGACCCCGCCGGCCCGCTGCCAATCATCCCCTCCCATATAGTCACTTGAGATAATTATCTAAAATATCAACTGGCACGACCATGGCCGCGCTTCAGGCCGCGCCTGCTGTCCCACGACACAATAGATAAATACTCAAATTCATCTCATCTCCTACTGGATGGGCCATTTCCCATAAGCATCGCCCACAGGTGGCGCTATAGTTGGTCAATTCGCCGCCAGATCGCAGCGCTTTTGCGCCCGGCTGCGGCGAAAACCGGAATCCGCATCGCGCAGACCATGTTGCTTTTGGAGTTCGTCCGCCGATGAGCGAAACGTCACCCACCTTCTCCCACCACGGACCGGCGCGCCCGGCAATTTCGTTCGAGTTCTTTCCGCCCAAGACGGAAGAGATGGAGCGGAACCTGTGGGAGGTGGTGAGCCGGCTCGCACCGCTGGCGCCCGACTTCGTGTCGGTCACCTATGGCGCCGGCGGCTCCACCCGCGAACGCACCCATTCGACCATCGCCCGCATCCTCGGCGAGACCCCGCTGACGCCGGCGGCGCACCTGACCTGCGTCGGCGCCGCGCGCCACGAGATCGACGAGGTGGTGGCGCGCTATCACGCCATCGGCGTGCGCCACATCGTGGCGTTGCGCGGCGATCCGGCCGGCGGCATCGGCAGCACCTACACGCCGCATCCCGACGGCTATACCGGTTCGGTCGAGCTTGTCGCCGCCATCCGCAAACGCTACCCCGACATCGAGGTCAGCGTCTCCGCCTACCCGGAGAAACACCCGGAGAGCCGCGACCTCGACGCCGATCTCGACATGCTCAAAGCCAAGGTCGATGCCGGAGCGAGCCGCGCCATCACCCAGTTCTTCTTCGACAACGATCTCTATTTCCGCTACCTCGACCGCGCCCGCGCCCGCGGCATCGCGATCCCCATCGTGCCGGGCATTTTGCCGGTGCAGAACTTCCGGCTCGCGAAGAATTTTGCCGAGCGCGCCGGCGCGACCCTGCCGGACTGGGTCGCCGACAAGTTCGCCGGCCTCGATGACGACGCCGACACCCGCCGGCTGGTGGCTGCTACCGTCGCCGCCGGCCAGGTGCAAAAACTCGCCAAGCACGGCGTCGAGGCATTCCACTTCTACACCATGAACCGCGCCGACCTGGTGTTCGCGATCTGCCACCTGCTCGGCATCCGGCCCAAACCCGCGCGGCAGGCAGCCTAACTTTATCCTCGGTCATGCCCCGGCCTTGTGCCGGGCATGACGGCTGAGAATCAGGGACTTCCGTGACCAAAAGTTCGAACTCCACCGCCGAAAAACTCCGCACCCTCGCGCGCGAGCGCATCCTCGTTCTCGACGGCGCCATGGGCACCATGATCCAGGCGCTGCACTACGACGAGGCGGCATTCCGCGGCGCGCGCTTCAAGGATTTTCACCGTGACCTGCGCGGCAACAACGACCTGTTGATCCTGACCCAGCCGCAGGCGATCGAGGACATCCACGCCGCTTACCTGCGCGCCGGCGCCGATGTCGTCGCCACCAACACGTTTTCCTCCACCTCGATCGCGCAAGCCGACTACGACCTGAGCGATCTCGCCTACGAGCTGAACCGCGACGGCGCACGGCTCGCCCGCGCCGCCGCCACCCGCGTCGAAGCCGAGGACAGCAAGCCGCGCTTCGTCGCCGGCGCCATCGGCCCCACCAACCGTACCGCCTCGATCTCGCCGGACGTCTCCAATCCGGGCTTTCGCGCTGTCACCTTCGACCAGTTGCGGCAGGCTTACGGCGAGCAGGTGCGCGGCCTTCTCGATGGCGGCGCCGATATCCTGCTGGTCGAGACCATCTTCGACACGCTCAACGCCAAGGCGGCGATCTACGCCATCGCCGAGATTTGCGAGGAGCGCGGCACCCGCGTGCCGGTGATGATCTCCGGCACCATCACCGACAAGTCGGGCCGCCTGCTGTCGGGCCAGTTGCCCGAGGCGTTCTGGAATTCGATCCGCCACGCCGAGCCGTTCTCGGTCGGCTTCAACTGCGCGCTCGGCGCCGAGGATCTGCGCGCCCACGTCGCCGACATCGGCCGCGTCGCCGATACGCTGGTGTGCGCCTATCCCAATGCCGGACTGCCGAACGCCTTCGGCCAGTACGACGAAAGCCCCGACTACATGGCGAAGCTGATCGGCGAATTCGCCGCGTCCGGTCTCGTCAACATCGTCGGCGGTTGCTGCGGCACCACGCCGGAGCACATCGCCGCGATTGCCGCTGCGGTCGCCCCGCACAAGCCGCGTACCGTGCCGACGATTCCGCCGCGGCTGCGGCTCTCGGGACTGGAGCCGTTCGAGCTGACGCCGCAGATTCCCTTCGTCAACGTCGGCGAGCGCACCAACGTCACCGGCTCGGCGCGCTTTCGCAAGCTGATCAAGGACGACAACTTCACCGCCGCATTGCAGGTGGCGCGCGATCAGGTCGAGAACGGCGCGCAGGTCATCGACGTCAACATGGACGAGGGCCTGCTCGACTCCGAACAGGCGATGGTTACTTTCCTCAACCTCGTTGCCTCCGAGCCGGACATCGCCCGCGTGCCGGTGATGATCGACTCATCGAAGTTCGACGTCATCGAGGCCGGCCTCAAATGCGTGCAGGGCAAGGCCATCGTCAACTCGATCTCGCTGAAGGAAGGCGAGGAGCCGTTCCTGCGTCAGGCCAGAATCGCCCGCCGTCATGGTGCGGCCGTAGTGGTGATGGCGTTCGACGAGACCGGGCAGGCCGACACGTTCGAGCGCAAGACTGGAATCTGCAAGCGTGCCTACGACCTCCTGACGCAAAAGGTCGGTTTTCCGCCGGAAGACATCATCTTCGATCCCAACATCTTCGCGATCGCCACCGGCATCGAGGAGCATAATAACTACGGCGTCGATTTCATCGAGGCGACGCGCTGGATTCGTTCGAGCCTGCCGCACGTGCATATCTCCGGCGGCGTCTCCAACCTGTCGTTCGCCTTCCGCGGCAACGAGCCGGTGCGCGAGGCGATGCACTCGGTGTTCCTCTATCACGCCATCAAGGCCGGCATGGATATGGGTATCGTCAATGCCGGCCAGATGGCCGTCTATGACGATCTCGACGCCGAGCTGCGCACCGTCTGCGAGGACGTGGTACTCAACCGCGACCCCGGCGCCGCCGAGCGGCTCTTGGCGCTCGCGGAAAAATTCCGCGGCCAGGAGAAACAGACCAAGGACGTCGATCTCGCCTGGCGCGAATGGCCGGTGGACAAGCGCCTCGCGCACGCGCTGGTGCACGGCATCACCGACTACATCGAGACGGACACGGAAGAAGCGCGGCTCAAAGCCGACCGCCCGCTGTCGGTGATCGAAGGCCCACTGATGGCCGGCATGAACGTGGTCGGCGACCTGTTCGGCTCCGGCAAGATGTTTCTACCGCAGGTGGTGAAGTCGGCGCGGGTGATGAAGCAGGCGGTCGCCTGGCTGTTGCCGTTCATGGAGGAGGAAAAGGCGCGCAACAAGGCCGCCGGCAACGCCGAGGCCAACAGTTCGGCCGGCAAGATCGTGCTCGCCACCGTCAAGGGCGACGTCCACGACATCGGCAAGAACATCGTCGGCGTCGTGCTCCAGTGCAACAACTTCGAGGTGATCGACCTCGGCGTGATGGTGCCGGCGGCGAAAATCATCGAGACGGCGAAGCAGGAAGGCGCCGACATGATCGGCCTGTCCGGGCTGATCACGCCCTCGCTCGACGAGATGGCGTTCCTTGCCGCCGAGATGGAGCGGCAGCAGATGACCATGCCGCTGTTGATCGGCGGCGCCACCACCAGCCGCGTCCATACCGCGGTGAAGATCGACCCGAACTACCGGCGCGGGCCGGTGGTGCATGTCAACGACGCAAGCCGCGCCGTCGGCGTTGCCTCCTCACTGATCTCGCCGGAACGCCGCGGCGCCTACATCGCCGAGGTGCGGCAGGAATACGACAAGATCGCCGCCACGCATCTGAAGGCGCAACAGAACAAGAAGCGGCTGACGCTGGCCGCGGCGCGCGCCAATGCGTTTCCCATCGACTGGACGCAGGCACGCCCGGTGAAGCCGTCGTTCTTCGGCACGCGCAGTTTCCAAAACTATCCGCTGGCCGAACTCGCAGCCTGCATCGACTGGACGCCGTTCTTCCAGACCTGGGAACTGAGCGGGCGCTTCCCCGCCATCCTCGACGATCCGAAATCGGGCAAGGTCGCGCGCGCGCTCTATAACGATGCCCGCGCCATGCTGGAGCGCATCGTCAAGGAAAACTGGTTCACGGCATCTGCCGTGATCGGCTTCTGGCCGGCCAATACGATCGGCGACGACATCGCCGTGTACAGCGACGACACCCGCGCAACGCAGATCGCCACTTTCCATACGCTGCGCCAGCAGCTCGAAAAGCGCGAGGGCCGCAGCAACGTCGCGCTATCCGATTTTCTCGCGCCGCGCGATACCGGCGTGCCGGATTACATCGGCGGCTTTGCCGTCACGGCCGGGCTCGGCGAGGATGCCATCGCCGACCGCTACAAGAAGGCCAATGACGACTATTCGTCGATCCTGGTCAAGGCGCTGGCCGACCGTCTCGCCGAAGCCTTCGCCGAGCGCATGCACCAGCGCGTGCGCACGGAGTTCTGGGGCTATGCGCCTGACGAGGCGCTGTCCAACGACGATCTCATCTTTGAGAAGTACGACGGCATTCGCCCGGCGCCCGGCTATCCGGCGCAGCCCGACCACACCGAGAAGGCGACGCTGTTCCGGCTGCTCGATGCCGAGCGCGCCGCCGGCGTCAAGCTGACCGAGAGCTATGCGATGTGGCCGGGCTCGTCGGTGTCCGGGCTGTATCTGAGCCACCCGGAGAGTTTTTACTTCGGCGTCGGCAAGATCGAGCGCGACCAGGTGGAGGACTATGCGGCACGCAAGGGCGTCGACGTCGGCGAAATGGAACGCTGGCTGGCGCCGGTGCTCAACTACATTCCGGCGAGCGACATGAGCGTGGCCAAGACGCCGCTGCCGGAGCCGGCCAACGATGTCTCGAACCATCCGCCCGGCTGCACCTGTGCGATCCACCTGCGCTACCAGCCGAAGACGGCCGCGAAGGGCTGAAGCGTTTTTCATCATGCGTGGGCTTGTCCCGCGCATTCACATCTTAACGGCGCCCCCTCCCTTTATCCCTCCCCCGCTTGCGGGGGAGGGTAGGGTGGGGGTGGATAGCCGGAACACGTCCGGCCATGACCAACGGGAGATGGGGAGGTTTCTTACTTCGCCTCGCCGCCGGGATCGGATACCAGCGTCGCTTTCACCGCGCGCGCCCAGCCGGCGAGCTTCCGTGTCCGCGTCGCCTCACTCATGTTGGGCCGGAAGCGGCGCTGAAGCCGCCAGGTATCGGCAAAACGCGAGGGTTCCGGATAGAGCCCGGCACCGAGCCCGGCGAGATAGGCCGCGCCCAGCGCTGTGGTCTCAAGGATTTCCGGACGATCGACCGGCACGTCGAGCAAATCGGCGAGCCGCTGCATGGTCCAGTCCGACGCCGTCATGCCGCCATCGACGCGCAGCATGGGGTTGATGCGCGCCGCCTCCGGCCAGTCGGCACGCATCGCCGCCCACAGGTCGTAAGTCTGGTAGCACACGCTTTCCAGCGCCGCATGGACCAGTTCGGCCGGGCCGGTCGCACGAGTCAGCCCGAACAATGCGCCGCGCACGCGCGGATTCCAATACGGCGCGCCCAGCCCGACGAAGGCCGGCACCAGATAAACTGCCTGCGCCGGATCGGAGCGTGCGGCCAGGGCGTCGGATTCGTTGGCGGCAGCGATCAGCCCGAGGCCATCGCGCAGCCATTGCACCGCGGAGCCGGCAACGAAGATCGAGCCTTCCAGCGCATAGGTGCGCCGGCCGCCCAACTGATAGGCGATGGTGGTGATGAGCTTGTGTTGCGAAGCGACCGCCGTATCGCCGGTGTTGAGCAGCGCAAAGCAGCCGGTGCCGTAGGTCGATTTCATCATGCCGGGGCTGAAGCACGCCTGCCCGATGGTCGCGGCCTGCTGGTCGCCGGCAATGCCGCGGATGGCGATGGCACCACCGAACAGGCTTGGCTCGGTCTCGCCGAACAGGGTGGAGCAGTCCTCGACCCGCGGCAGCATGGCGCGCGGCACGCGCAGCATGCGCAGCAGGTCGTCGTCCCAGTCGCCGGTGTGGATGTTGAACAGCAGCGTGCGCGACGCATTCGTGGCGTCGGTGGCATGCACGCGGCCACCGGTCAGCCGCCACAGCAAATAGCTGTCCACCGTGCCGAACAGCAGGTCGCCGCGTTCGGCGCGCGCCCGCGCGCCCGGCACCTCGTCGAGCAGCCAGGCGATCTTGGTGCCCGAGAAATACGGATCGACGATCAACCCGCTGCGCGCCGAGATGTCAGGCTCGGCGCCATCGGCCTTCAGCCGCGCGCAGATCTCCGCGGTGCGCCGATCCTGCCAGACGATGGCGCGATGCACGGCGCGGCCGGTCGAGCGGTCCCACACCACCGTGGTCTCGCGCTGGTTGGTGATGCCGATCGCGGCAACGTCGGCGGCCGCAACACCGGCCTTGCGCATCGCCTCGCGGCAGGTCGCAACCGTCGACGTCCAGATATCGTCGGGCTCGTGCTCGACCCAGCCCGACGCCGGAAAGTGCTGCGGAAACTCCTGCTGCGCCTGCGCAACGATGGCGATATCCGGGCCGAACACGATGGCGCGCGACGAGGTGGTGCCCTGATCGATTGCCAGGATGACCGACGCCATTCGCCGCCCCGGGTCAGTCGTTGAGCAGGCCGCCCTGCTCGCTCAGGCGCTGCAGGTGGTAGTCGGTATCGCCGAACGTGCTCTCGATCATGGTCAGCCGCTTGAAGTAGTGGCCGATCTTGAACTCCTCGGTCATGCCGACGCCGCCGTGAAGCTGGATCGCCTGCTGCCCGACGAAACGTCCTGAGCGGCCGATCTGGACTTTTGCTGCGGCGACCGCCGCGGCGCGCTCCTTTGCATCCTCGAAGTCGCCGGCCATGGTCGCATACATCGCCATGCTGCGGGCCTGCTCCAGCGCCACGAACATGTCGGAGGCGCGATGCTGCAACGCCTGGAACGTGCCGATGGCGACGCCGAACTGCTTGCGCGTCTTGATGTACTCGACCGTGGTCTTGAGGCATTCGTCCATCAGCCCGACCGCCTCGGCGCACAGCGCGATGCGCGCGTCATCGACGACGCGCTCGATCAGCGGAAGCCCATCCTCGGAATCGCCGATCGCGGCGTCGGCGCCGACCGCGACGCCCTCGAAGGCGATGTCCGCGGCGCGCAGGCCGTCCTGGGTCGGATAGCCCTTGACGCTGACGCCCTTGGCATCGCGCGGCACCAGAAACACGCCGATGCCGCCACGGTCGCGCTGGCTGCCCTTGGTGCGTGCCGTCACCACCAGCGTGTCGGCGCTGTCGCCGTGGGTGACGACGAACTTCTCGCCGTCGATCACGAAGCCGCCGCCGTTCTTTTTCGCGGTGGTCGAAACGTCGGCGAGATCGTAGCGTGAATCGCGCTCGAGCTGGGCGAAGGCGAGCGTCCGGCTGCCGTCGATCAGGCCCGGCAGGTGCGCCGCGCGCTGCGCGTCCGAGCCGCCACGGCGCAGAAAGCCGCCGCCCAGCACCACGGTGGCGAGATAGGGCTCGACCACCAGCGCACGGCCGAGCGCCTCCATGACGATCATGGTCTCGACCGTGCCGCCGCCGAAGCCGCCGTCGGCCTCTGCAAACGGCAGCCCGAGCAGCCCCTGTTCGGCGAACTTGCCCCAGATCGCGCGGCTGAAGCCGCCTTCCTCAGCGCGGTAGCGCTTGCGCTGCTCGAAATCGTAAGCGTCGCCGAGCAGGCCGTCGATGCTTTCCTTCAGGAGACGCTGCTCCTCGGACAGGTCAAAATCCATCACTGTTCCTCAGATCACAAGCCGAGCACGGCCTTGGCGATGATGTTGCGCTGAATCTCGTTGGAGCCGCCGTAGATCGTTACCTTGCGGTTGTTGAAGTAGCTCGGCGCGATCTGCATGGTCCAGTCGCCCAGCTCGTTGCTGCCGTCGTTCTCGCCCGGATCGAAGGGCGCTGCGAACGGGCCGATCACGTCGAGCATCAGTTCCGTGGTCGCCTGCTGGATCTCCGAGCCCTTGATCTTGAGGATCGACGAGGCCGGGTCCGGCTTGCCCTTGCCGTGACGGCCCTCGGCGGCGACGACGCGCAACTGGGTCATCTCCAGCGCCTTCAACTCGATCTCGACCGACGTCAGCTTCTCGCGGAAGCGCAGGTCCTCGATCAGCGGCCGGCCGCCGGCCTTGACGCTCGCCGCCAACTGCTTGATGCGGCGAATGCGCTCTTTCGACATGCCGACGCGGGCAATGTTGGTCCGCTCGTTGCCGAGCAGGAATTTGGCGTAGTCCCAGCCCTTGTTCTCCTGGCCGACGAGGTTCGCCACCGGCACCTCGACATCGTCGAAGAACACCTCGTTGATCTCGCGGCCGCCGTCGATGGTGATGATCGGCCGCACCGTGATGCCGCGCGACTTCATGTCGATCAGCAGGAACGAAATGCCCTCCTGCTTCTTCACCGCCGGATCAGTGCGCACCAGGCAAAAGATCCAGTCGGCATGCTGGGCCAGCGTGGTCCAGGTCTTCTGGCCGTTGACAATGTAGACGTCGCCCTTGCGCTTGGCCGTGGTCTTCAGCGAAGCGAGATCGGAGCCGGAGCCCGGCTCGGAAAAGCCCTGGCACCACCAGTCGTCGAGGTTGGCGATGCGCGGCAGGAAATATTTTTTCTGCTCGTCGTTGCCAAAAGTGTAGATCACCGGCCCGACCATGTTGACGCCGAACGGCAGCGGCGCGGGCGCCGGCGCCAACTGCATCTCCTCGTTGAAGATATACTGCTGGGCCGGCGACCAGCCGGTGCCGCCGTATTCGACCGGCCAGTGCGGCACGGCCCAGCCCTTGGCGTTGAGGATGCGCTGCCACTGCACCAGATCGTCCTTGTCGACGTGGCGTCCGTCTTCGATGCGCTGACGCGTCGCGGGCGGCACGTTGTCCCTGAAGAAGGCTCGCACGTCGTCGCGAAAGGCCAGTTCTTCCTTGGTGAAGCTGAGATCCATGGGATAGATCCTTCCGAAAAACGGGACACGCTGGTGTCTGACCGAGGCTTCCCTCGCCCTGTCATTGCCGGGCTTGACCCGGCAATCCATCCCTTTTCAAGAAGATGGATGCGCGGATCAAGTCCGCGCATGACAACGGCAGAAATTTCACCCTAGTGAACGAACTCGAACAGACCGGCCGCCCCCATGCCACCGCCTACGCACATGGTGACGACACCATACTTAGCCTTGCGGCGGCGGCCTTCAATCAGAATGTGGCCGGTGAGCCGCCCGCCGGTCATGCCGTAGGGGTGGCCGACCGCGATCGAGCCGCCGTTAACGTTGAGCTTCTCGGGATCGATGCCGAGCTTGTCGCGGCAATAGATCACCTGCACCGCGAACGCCTCGTTCAATTCCCACAGATCGATGTCGTCGATCTTGAGCCCGTGCCGCTTCAACAGGCGTGGAATGGCGAACACCGGCCCGATGCCCATCTCGTCCGGCTCACAGCCGGCGGCGACGAAGCCGCGGAAAATCCCGAGCGGGGTGAGGCCACGGCTGGCGGCGAGCTTGTCGCTCATGATCACCGAGGCGCTGGCGCCGTCGGAGAGCTGGCTGGCGTTGCCGGCGGTGATGGTGAAACCGTCACCGCGCACCGCTTTCAACCCGGCGAGCCCCTCGGCGGTGGTCTCCGGACGCGGGCCTTCGTCCTGGCTCAGCGTCACCTCCTTGTAAGATACTTCCTTGGCCGCCTTGTCGGTCACGGCCATGGTGGTGGTGATCGGCGCGATCTCGTCGTTGAAGCGGCCGCCCTGCTGGGCCGCGGCGGTGCGGCGCTGACTCTCCAGCGCATACTCGTCCTGGCGCTCGCGCGAGATGTTGTAGCGCTTGGCCACCACCTCCGCGGTATCGAGCATCGGCATGTAGACGTCTTTCTTGATCGCCACCAGCTCGGGATCGACCGCATGGAAGGTGTTGGCGTGCTCGTTCTGCACCAGACTGATCGACTCGCCGCCGCCGCCGACCGCGATTTCCACGCCATCGAACAGCACCGAGCGCGCAGCCAACGCGATGGCCTGAAGGCCGGAGGCGCACTGGCGGTCGATGGTGGTGCCGGCCGCCGTCACCGGCACCCCGGCGCGCAACAGCGCCCTGCGCGCCACGTTGCCGCCGGTGGTGCCCTGCTGCATCGCGCAGCCCATCACCACGTCCTCGACCTCCGCGCCCTCCACCTTGGCGCGCGACAGCGCGTGGGAAATTGCATGGCCGAACATCGTCGGCCCCTCGGTGTTGTTGAGCGCGCCACGATAGGCTTTGCCGATCGGCGTGCGGGCGGTGGCGACAATAACGGCCTCGGTCATCACAAAGCTCCTGTGGCGGTCGTCGGGTGGTTGGGCACGATCTGCCGGCGCAGTTCATGGCGCGACAATTTGCCGACCGGCGTGCGCGGCAACTCATCGACAAAGGCGATGGCCGCCGGCAGTTCGTGGCGGCCAAGCCTGTCGGCGAGAAACGCGCGCAATTCGTCCAGTGTGAACGGGGCGGCGCCGGGGCGCAAGGCGATGAACGCCTTCGCCACCTCGCCGCGGTAGGCGTCGGGCACGCCGATCACCAGCACCTCGTGCACCGCCGGGTGCTCGTAGATCGCCTGCTCGATCATCTGCGGGTAGACGTTGAAGCCGCCGGAGATGATCAAATCCTTCTTGCGGTCGACGAGGTAGAAGTAGCCGTCCTCGTCCATATAACCGATGTCGCCGGTCAGAAAGCGGTCGCCGACGAACGCTGCGGCGGTGTCCTCGGGCCGGTTCCAGTAGCCGGACGTGACGTTGGGGCCGCGGATGCGCAGTTCGCCGGTCTCGCCCGGCGGCAGCACGCGGGTCGGCTCGTCGAGCGCGACCACGTCGAGTTCGATGCCGGGCAGCATCAGGCCGATCGAGCCCGGCTTGTCCGGCCCCTCCGGCGGATGACTGGTGCCGGGCGAGCAGGTCTCGGTCATGCCCCAGCCGCTCTTGAGGCTGTGCCCCGTCTTGCGCTTGATCGCCCGCGCCACCTCGACCGGCAGCGGCGCGCCGCCGGAGCCGCAATGGGCGAGCGAGGAGAGATCGCGCTCTTCCAGCGAGGGGTCGGCGGCGAGCGCGATCCACATCGTCGGCACGCCGGGGAAGGCGGTGGCGCGGTTGATCTCGATATCGTCGAGCACCGCGGCGACGTGGAAGCGCTGGTGCAGCGAGATCAGGTCGCCGAGCTTGATGCAGCGGATCAGGATCACGGTCAGCGCATAGATATGGAACAGCGGCAGCACGCAGATGACGCGTTCGACCGTGTTGTGGCGGGCCCGCTCCGGCGCGCTCCACACCTCGTAGATGCCGACCGCCGAGGTCAGGTTGCGGTGGCTCAGCATCGCGCCCTTGGGCAGGCCGGTGGTGCCGCCGGTGTACTGCAACAGCGCGATGTCGTCGGCAGCGACCGCCGGCCACTCCGCTGGTCGCGGCGCATCGGCGATGAAGTCGCGCCAGGCGATGGCCGCCGGATGATCCGGCTTCGGCGCCAGCGTGTTGCCGGCGGCGCCCCAGTGGTCATCGTCGCACACGATCAGGCGGTCGACGAGGCCCTGGTCGCAGAGGCGCTCGGCCGGTGCCATCAGCGCGGCGAGATTGCTGGTGACGAGGACGCGGGCACCGCTGTCGGTCAGCTTGTGGGCCAGCGCGCGGTCGCCGTCGAGCGGGCTCAAATGCACGAGCCGCGCCCCGGCCTTGAGCGCGCCGAAAAAACACACCGGATGATCGGGCGTATTGCCGAGGAACAGCGCCACCGTGTGGCCGTGGCCGCAGCCGGCCCGCAGGAAGGCGGCAGCCGCCGCCTCGACCTGTTCCTCAAGCTCGACAAAACCGATGTCACGCCCGCGAAAGGCGATCGCGGGGCGCGTGCCGAAATCGGCGGCCGCCGTCGCCATCAGGCCCGGCAGCGTTCCGTTCGGGATCGGCGTGTCCCAGCGCACCCCCGGCGGATAGAATTTTTCGCCGGGATAGACGGGACGGGCGCCGCTCGCGCTCATCGCGATCACGCCGTCGCGGTCAGCGACGCAAAAGTCTTGCCCTCGTCGGCGAGACGCCTGAGCAATGGCGCCGGCTCCAGCGAGGGGTCGCCGACCGTCTTGGCATAGTGGGCGAGACGCTCGGCGACGTGCTTGAGGCCGACCTGATCGGCGTAATACATCGGGCCGCCGCGATAGACCGGCCAGCCGTAGCCATAACGCCAGATCACGTCGATGTCGCTCGGGCGCGCGGCGATCTTCTCTTCCAGAATGCGCGCGCCCTCGTTGATCATCGGATAGATCATGCGTTCGAGGATTTCCTGATCGTCGATCGCGCGCCGCTTGAGGCCGAGCCGCGCACAGGTCTCCTCGATCAGCTTTTCCACCTCGGGATCGGGCAAGGGGCTGCGCGATCCGGCCTCATACCTGTAGTAGCCCTTGCCGGTCTTCTGGCCGAAGCGGCCGGCTTCGCACAGCGCGTCGGCGATCTCCGACTTGATGCCGCGATCCTTGCGCGAGCGCCAGCCGATATCGAGGCCGGCGAGGTCGCCCATCGCGAACGGTCCCATCGGCATGCCGAACTTGGTAACGACGGCATCGACCTGCTGCGGCAGCGCTCCCTCGAACAGGAACTTTTCCGCCTGCTTCGAGCGCGCCGCCAGCATGCGGTTGCCGACGAAGCCGTCACAGACGCCGACCACCGCCGGCACCTTGCCGATGCGCTTGGCGATCGCTACCGCGGTCATCAGCACGTCAGGCGCGGTCTTGTCGGCGCGGACGATCTCGCACAGCCGCATGACGTTGGCCGGGCTGAAGAAGTGCATGCCGAGCACGTCCTGCGGCCGTTTGGTGACGGCGGCGATCTCGTTGATGTTGAGATAGGAGGTATTGGAAGCCAATACCGCGCCGGGCTTGGCATACTGGTCGAGCTTGGTGAATACGTCTTTCTTGACGGCCATGGTCTCGAACACCGCCTCGATGACGAGATCGGCATCCTTGACGTGTTCGAGGCCGACGGCGCCGGTGATCAGCGCCATGCGCTTGGCTGGCGCATCGGCAGGGATGCCGCCGCGCGCCGCGGTCGCCTCGTAGTTCTTGCGCATGACGCTGAGGCCACGCTGCAACGGCTCGTCCGACATCTCGATCAGCGTCACCGGGATGCCGGCGCTGGCGAACGACATCGCGATGCCGCCGCCCATGGTGCCGGCGCCGATGATGGCGACGCGCTCGACGTTGCGTGGCTTCGTACCCTCCGGCACGTCATCGACCTTGGCGGCGGCGCGTTCGGCGAAGAAAGCGTAGCGCTGCGCCTTGGACTGGTCGCCGGCAACGAGGGTGAGGAATGCTTCGCGCTCCTTCTTGAGCGCCTCGTCGAACGGCACGTCGAGCGCCCAGCTCACCGCGTCGGCGCAGACCAGCGGCGCTTCAAGGCCACGGTTGCGCTTGGTGGCGGCCGCCGCGGCGTTGGTGAAGATCGAGCGGTCAGCGCGTGCCGCCGCGAGCTTATCGTCGTCGTCGCGCAATTTACGCAGCGGCCGTTTCGCGGCCAGCACCTTGCGCGCAAAGGCTTCGGCGCCCGCCACCGGCCCCTCGACGATTTCCTCGATCAGGCCGTGCTTCAACGCCTCGGCCGCCGAGATCGGCTCGCCGGTGACGATCATCTTGACCGCAAGCTCCGGTCCGACCGCGCGCGGCAGTCGCTGCGTGCCGCCGGCACCGGGCAACAGGCCGAGCTTGACCTCGGGCAGCCCGAGCCGGGCATCTTTTGTCGCGACACGATAGTGGCAGCCGAGCGCCAGCTCCAGTCCGCCGCCGAGCGCGGTGCCATGGATCGCGGCCACCACCGGCTTGGGGCAGCTCTCGATGGTGGCGATCACCTCTCCGAGGATCGGCGACTGCGGCGGCTTGCCGAACTCGGTGATGTCGGCGCCGGCGACAAAGGTGCGACCGTCGCAAGCCAGAACGATCGCCTGCACTCCGGCATCGTTCGCGGCCTCGGTCACCGCCTCGCTGATACCTTTACGCACCGCAGCGCTGAGCGCATTGACCGGAGGATTGTTCACCGTGACGATGGCGATGATATCGTGACGCTCACACCTGACCACGTCGCTCACGGCACTCTCCTTTTCAGGTCGATCCAGGTATTCCGCTCCGCGAAATTGGATTTCGCATCTTGACAATGAGGGATATTTTGAAGAGCGTTTGTTGTCAACGAGAATGGCCGACACATGAAACGCCCAGCGAAGAAGGTTGCGACGGATCGCAACTTCGTCATTGCGCTCTCGCGCGGCCTCGAGGTGCTGCGCGCGTTTCGCCCGCATGACGGCCTGCTCGGCAACCAGGAACTGGCCGCGCGCACCGGCCTGCCCAAGCCGACCGTATCGCGGCTCACCTACACGCTCACCAAGCTCGGCTACCTCGCGCAGATTCCGCGCTTCGAAAAATATCAGCTCACGCCGGCCGCGATGGCGCTCGGCTATGCCGCGCTCGCCAATCTCGGCATCCGCCATCTGTCGGAATCCTATCGCGAGCAGGTGATGCGGCAGACCGGCGGCGCCGTCGCGGTCGGCGGCCGCGACCGTCTCAGCATGATCTACTTCGGCCAGAGCCGCGACGGCCTTGCGCTCGGCGTGCAGCTCGACGTCGGCTCGCGCGTGCCGATCGCCACCACCGCGATGGGGCGCGCCTATCTGTGGGCGCTACCGGAGGAGGAGCGCGCGCAGCTGATGCGCGAACTGCGCGACCATTACGGCAGCCGCTGGCCAAAGATCCGCGACGGCATCGCCCGCTCCGGCGAGACCGTGGCCAAGCACGGGTTTGCGATCTCGGTGGGCGAGTGGCAGGACGACGTGCACGCAGCGGGCGTCGCGCTCAACCTCAACGACGGCACCGGGCCTTACGCCTTCAACTGCGGGGCGCCGGCGTTCCGCTTCGCCGAAGACCGTCTGCTCAACGACATCGGACCGCGCCTGGTGGCGATGGTCAAGGACATCGAGGCCGCGCTGAACGGCGGCATCGCAAGACCAAGACCAACGGGCGACACCAAAAAAACCAAAACGAAGGGAGGGAGGATTGCGCGCGAGGTGGTGGGACTCAAATAACCGCAGCCGCCAGCATCCCGCCGGGCCCGGGCCGGAGGCATGCGGCCGATGACGCAGGCCGGCGCGACACAGGGGCCATGGCCGCTGCTCGCGGTGCGCGACGTCAGCGTCGTGTTCGGCGGCATCGTGGCGCTGAACGGCGTTTCCTTCGACCTCGAACAGGGGCAGATCCTCGGGCTGATCGGCCCCAACGGCGCCGGCAAGACGACGCTGTTCAATTGCCTGAGCCGCCTCTATCAGCCGAGCAAGGGCGACGTGCTGCTGGACGGCGTCAGCATCCTCAACCGCCCGCCGCACCGCATCGCCGAGATCGGCATCGGCCGCACCTTCCAGAACGTGGCGCTGTTCCCCAACCTCACGGTGCGCGACAACGTCCGCATCGGCACCCATTCCAAAACCAGCGGCGACGTTATTTCAGATGCGCTCAAACTTGCGCGGGCGCGCCGCACCGAGCAGGAGATCGACAGCCGCGTCGCCGCCATCCTCGCCTATCTCAACCTCGCGGACCTTGCCGATACCGTGACCTCGGGGCTGCCGTTCGGCACGCAGAAACGCGTCGAACTCGCCCGCGCGCTGGCGGCGAATCCAAAGATCCTGCTGCTCGACGAGCCGGCCGGCGGCCTCAACCACGAAGAGGTCTATCAGCTCGGCGACCTGATCCGCCGCATCCGCGACGAGCAGGGCGTCACCGTGCTTCTCGTCGAGCACCACATGGGGCTGGTGATGACCATCGCCGATCATGTGGTGGCGCTCAATTTCGGCAAAAAGCTTGCCGAGGGCACGCCGGCGCAGGTGCGGTCCGATCCGGAAGTGATCCGAGCCTATCTCGGGAGCGGCTAAATGGATGGCAAGGCATGACGACGCTGCTCACGGTCAACGATCTTCGCGCCTATTACGGTCAGGTTCAGGCGCTGCACGGCGTCGCCTTCGCGCTCGACGAGGGCAGCGTCACCACCCTGCTGGGCGCCAACGGCGCCGGCAAGACCACGACGCTGCGCGCCATCTGCGGCATGGTGCGCACCAGCGGCGCGATCGAGTTCGACGGCAAGCCGATCCTCGCAAAACCCACCGAGAGCATCGTCAAGCTCGGCATCGCCCATGTGCCGCAGGGCCGCGGCACCTTCACCACGATGACGGTGGAGGAGAACCTGCAACTCGGCGCCATCTCGCGCTCCGACAAAGCGGCGATCGCCGAAGACATCGAACGGATGTACGGCTACTTCCCGGTGTTGCGCCAGCGCAGCCAGCAGCAGGCCGGCACGCTGTCGGGCGGCGAGCAGCAGATGCTGGCGGTGGCGCGCGCCCTGATGCTGCGGCCACGCCTCATGCTGCTCGACGAGCCGTCGTTCGGGCTGGCGCCGCTGGTGGTCCAGGAACTGTTCCAGATCCTCGGCAAGATCAATCGCGAGGACAAGGTGACGATCCTGGTGGTCGAGCAGAACGCGCAGCTCGCGCTGGAGCTTGCCGAGACGGCTTACGTCATCGAGACGGGACGCATCGTAATGACGGGCAGCGCGGCCGAGATCGCAAGCGACGACAGCGTTCGCCGCTCGTATCTCGGCTACTAACGAGGGCACGGGGATGGAGCTGTTCTGGAACCAGGTGCTGGCGGGCATTTCGACCGGAGCCATCTATGCCGGCATGGCGCTGGCGGTGGTGATGATCTTCACCGCGATCGACAATTTCAATTTCGCCCAGGGCGAGATGGCGATGTTCTCGACCTTCATCGCCTGGCAGTTGATCCAGTGGGGTATGCCGTTCTGGTGGGCCTTCGTGCTCACCGTGGCGCTGTCGTTCGTGGCCGGCATCGCCATCGAGCGCGCACTGTTCAAGCCGCTCGCCAAAGCCCCGATTCTCACCAACGTCGCCGGCTTCATCGCGCTGTTCGCCATCATCAACAGCGTCGCCGGGCTGATCTGGGACTTTACCGTCAAGCCGTTCCCGACCCCGTTCGGCACCGCACCGTTCCTCGGCAGCGAATTGGTGAGCACGCATCAGGCCGGCATGATCGGCGTCACCTTCGCCATGCTGGCGTTCCTCTACGTGTTCTTCCGCTACACCCGGATCGGGCTGGCGATGCGCGCCGCGGCGAGCCTGCCCGAATCGGCGCGCCTCGTCGGCATCAATACGAGCTGGATGATCGCGCTCGGCTGGGGCATGGCGACGGCGATCGGCGCCATCGCCGGCATGCTGATCGCACCGGTGGTGTTTTTGGAGCCGAACATGATGGGCGGCGTCCTGCTCTACGGCTTCGCCGCCGCCGTGCTCGGCGGCCTCACCAGCCCGCTCGGCGCCGTGGTGGGCGGCCTTCTCGTCGGCGTGTTCGAGAACATGGTCGGCACCTACATTCCAGGCGCCGGCAACGAACTGAAGCTGCCGATCGCGCTGGCCTTGATCGTCGTCGTTCTCGTCTTCAAGCCGACCGGCCTGTTCGGCCGCACCGTCGTCCAGCGGGTGTAACCATGAGCAGCCTTCAGGACGACCTCGCCATGACCGGGACGAGCGCCTCCCGCAGCCGTCTCACCTTCAGCACCGTCTCGAGCGCCGTGACGCTTGCCGCGCTCATCGCCATTCCGCTGTTTGCCAAGAACTTCTTCGTGTTCCAGCTCACCATGGTGCTGATCTACGGCCTCGCCGTGCTGGCGCTCAACATCCTCACCGGTGCCAGCGGGCAGTTCTCGCTCGGCCACAGCGCCTTCTACGCGGTCGGCGCCTACACCTCCGGCATCCTGATCGAGTTCGCCGGCATGAACTACCTGCTGACGCTGCCGGTCGCTGGCCTCGTCTGCTTCGTATTCGGCTTCCTGTTCGGTTTCCCGGCGCTGCGGCTGTCCGGCATCTATCTCGCGCTCGCCACCTTCGCACTGGCGGTGGCGATGCCGCAGCTTCTCAAGGTCGGCGCCTTCGAGCACTGGACCGGCGGCGTGCAGGGGCTGGTCATCACAAAACCCGACGCCCCGTTCGGGCTGCCGCTGTCGCAGGATGTCTGGCTCTATTACGTGACGCTGGCGATCGCCATCGTCATCTACATCGCCGCGGTCAACCTGCTTAACTCGCGCTCCGGCCGCGCCATGATGGCGATCCGCGACAACCAGATCGCCGCGTCCGCGATGGGCATCGATGTCGCCTTCTATAAGACCATGGCCTTCGGCATCAGCGCCGGCATCACCGGGATCGCCGGCGGGCTTGGCGCCATCGTGGTGCAGTTCGTCGCCCCCGATGGCTACACCTTCCAGCTCGCGATCGCGCTGTTCCTCGGCATGGTGGTCGGCGGCGTCGGCTGGCTGCCCGGCTCGCTGGCCGGCGCCGCCTTCATCGTGTTCGTCCCCAACCTCGCCGAAGGCGTATCCAAGGGGCTGTCCGGCGCGGTGTTCGGCGTATTCCTGTTCATCATCATCTTCCTCGTGCCGCACGGCGCGCGGCAGATCGCGATCCTGTTGCAGAACCTGTTCGTCAAGTTCAGGACAACCCAGGGAGGACACCATGCGTAACGGACTGGCCTATGGCGTCGCCGCACTTTCGGCGATCGCGCTTGCGCTCGCATCGGGCAACGCGCTCGCGCAGAAGAAATACGACACCGGCGCAACCGACACCGACATCAAGATCGGCAACATCATGCCCTACAGCGGGCCGGCCTCCGCCTACGGCGTGATCGGCAAGACCGAGGCCGCCTACTTCAAGATGATCAACGACAAGGGCGGCATCAACGGCCGCAAGATCAACTTCGTCACCTACGACGACGGCTACTCGCCGCCCAAGGCGGTCGAGCAGGCGCGCAAGCTGGTCGAAAGCGACGAGGTGCTGCTGATCTTCAACTCGCTCGGCACGCCGTCGAACACCGCGATCCAGAAGTACATGAACGCCAAGAAGGTGCCACAACTGTTCGTCGCCACCGGCGCCTCGAAGTGGAACGACCCGAAGAATTTCCCGTGGACCATGGGCTGGCAGCCGAGCTACCAGGCCGAGGCCATCATCTACGCAAAATATCTTTTGAAGGAGAAGCCCGGCGCCAAGGTCGCGATCCTCTATCAGAACGACGACTTCGGAAAGGACTATGTAATCGGCTTCAAGAAAGGTCTCGGCGCCAACAACGGCGGCATGACGCTGATCGAGGAAAGCTACGAGGTCACCGAGCCGAGCATCGATTCCCACATCGTCAAGCTGAAGTCGCTGGAGCCGGACGTCCTCCTCAATATCGCCACGCCGAAATTTGCAGCACAGGCCATCAAGAAAGTCGCCGAACTGAACTGGAAGCCGATTCACGTCGTCACCAACGTCAGCACGTCGGTCGGCGGTGTGATGAAGCCGGCGGGCTTCGAGGCATCACAGGGTGTGCTGTCGGCCGCCTATCTCAAGGACTGGTCCGATCCGCAGTGGAAGAACGATCCCGGCATGAAGAAGTATGTCGAGTTCATGGACAAGTATTTTGCCGACGGCAACAAGCTCGACGGCTTCACCGTCTACGGCTATGCGGTGGCGCAGACGCTTGCCAAGGTGCTGGAGATGGCCGGCGACGACCTCACCCGCGCCAACGTCATGAAGCAGGCGGCGAGCCTCAACGGCTTCTCCCCCGACACCGTGCTGCCGGGCGTCAAGCTCACCACCAGCGCCACCGATTTCGCGCCGATCTCGCAGTTGCAGATGATGCGGTTCAAGGGCGAGACCTGGGAGCGGTTCGGCGACATCATCAATGCCGAGGACGGCGGGAGCTGATCCCGCGCCTCGCGTATCGACGCTGCCGCGCCCCCGCGACCGTTCGCGGGGGCGCCGGTTTTCGGGCATCTCGCCATCGCCGATACGCTGTGCCATAACGCGCGCGATGACCGACACCGACAAGCGCCCGCTGCTGCGCGCCATTTTCGACGCCGCCGTCGCGCGCGCCCACCCCGACCGCGCCCTCGCCGGGCAGTTGCCGGCGCCGCCCGCCGGCCGCGTCGTCGTGCTGGCGGCCGGCAAGGCCGCCGCCGCCATGGCGGTGGCCACCGAGCGCTTCTATCTCGACGAGACGGGACTCGCACCGGAACGCCTCATCGGCCTTGCCACCACGCGCCACGGCTACGGCCTGCCGACCCGGCGGATCGCCGTGGTCGAGGCCGGCCATCCGGTGCCCGACGAGGCCGGGCTCAAGGCGGCCGACGACACGCTGCGGCTCGCCGCCGGCGCCGGTGCCGACGACCTGGTGCTGGTGTTGCTGTCGGGCGGCGGCTCGGCCAACTGGATCGCGCCGGTTGCCGGCGTCGGCTTCGCGCAGAAACAGCAGGTCACCCGCGCGCTTCTGCGCTCCGGCGCGCCGATCGGCGAGATCAATACCGTGCGCAAGCACCTCTCCCGCATCAAGGGCGGGCGGCTGGCGCGCGCCGCGGCCCCGGCGCGCCTCGTCACGCTGGCGATCTCCGATGTGCCGCGCGACGAGCCCACCGCCATCGCCTCCGGGCCGACGGTGCCGGACCCGACGACGCTCGCCGACGCCCGCGCCATCGTCGCGCGCTACGGCCTCGCGGTCGGCGAGGCCGTCAGCCGCGCGCTTGCCGACGAGGCCAATGAGACCTGCAAGCCGGGCGATCCGGCCTTCGACAAGGCATCCTTCACCATCATCGCCCGGCCGCGCGACGCGCTCGACGCGGCGCTCACGGCAGCGCGCGCTGCCGGCTTCGAGGCAGTCGACCTCGGCGGCGACCTCGAAGGCGAGGCACGCGAGGTCGCCGCGGCGCACGCGGCCCGCGCCCGCGAGGCGCTCGGCCAGGGCCGCCGCGTCGCCCTGCTCTCGGGCGGCGAACTGACAGTGACAGTGACCGGCAAGGGCCGCGGCGGTCCGAACCAGGAATACGCGCTGGCGCTGGCCCAGGCGCTGCGCGACACGGCCGGCATCGCCGCCCTTGCCGCCGATACCGACGGCGCCGATGGCGGCGCAGGCCACCCCACCGACCCGGCCGGCGCCGTCATCGACGGCCGCACCTTTGCGGCGATGCACGCGCAGGGCCTCGACGCCGCGGCCTTTCTCGCCGACAATGACGCCACCGGGTTCTTCGAGATAACCGGCGACCTGCTTATCACCGGCCCGACCCGCACCAACATCAACGACCTGCGGGTGATCCTCGTCGATCCGCCGTCCTGACCTGAACCTCAGAAATCCTTCGCGATCGTCGAGAGCATGCGCAACAGCGCGGCGCGGTCGGTCGGCCCCAGCAGTTTTGTCAGGCGCGTCTCGTGCCGGGTGGCGATCAGCTTCTTGGCGCGCTGCAACGTGGCGCGCCCCTTGTCGGTCAGCACCAGCACATGCGAGCGACGGTCGTTCTCCGAGCGCTTGCGCAGGCACAGCCCGCGCGCCTCCAGGGCGTCGAGCATGGCGACGAAATTCGGCCGCTGGATGCCGAGCGTCGAGGCGATCACCGTCTGGTTGCGGCCGGGGTTGCGCTCCAGCAGCAGCAGCACCGAAAACTGCGCCGGCGTCAGCTTCAGCGTCGCGACGCAGCGCAGGAAATCGTCGAACACCCGCAACTGAGCACGTTTGAGCGTGTAACCGAGCAAATCCGACAGTTCGCCAAGCTCGATCGCCTCGCCCGGTGCGGCCGATTGCCCCGCCTTCGCCTGCGCCATCCCCTAGCTCCGTTCCCCTGCCCGCGCCGCCGCCCACACACGGCGACGCCCGATGCCCGGATCCACACAGCGGCCCGAAAACCGTTGCCCCGGCTCGCGTACATGCACTAGCGTAGTCCGGTCCGCTCCGACCCATCGCGGGTCTTGAGATTATACTCGATAATCGTTATCGGTTATACTAAATCGAGCCGGCCCCGCCCGTCCGTCGGGTGGCCGGCCGGATGGACACCGTGGCTCAACGTGCCGTGGCTTGTGGGGGGAGCGCCCGGTCTTGAACGCGACCATTCTGCTATTCCTTTTGCAGGACGGCATCACCAACGGCGCGATCTACGCGCTGCTCGGGCTCGCGCTCGTGCTGGTATTCGCGGTGACGCGGGTGATCCTGATCCCGCAGGGCGAGTTCGTCACCTACGGCGCGCTGACCTATGCGGCGCTGGCCTCCGGCAAGTTTCCCGATACCGCGCAACTGGCGCTGGCCATGGGGCTGGTCGCCTTCGTGTTCGACCTGTTCGCCAACCGGCACGGTTTCAGCCTGCGCCGCACCGTCCGGTCCTTTGCGGTCAACGTCGTTTTGTCCGGCGCGGTGCTGGCGGCCACCCTCGCCTTCGCCGGCCGCAAGAACCCGGTGTTCGTCGATGTCGGGCTGGCGCTTCTGATCGTCGCCTGCATCGGCCTCTATCTCTACCGCATCGTCTACCAGCCGATCGCCCATGCCTCGGTGCTGACGCTGCTGATCGCCTCGGTCGGCGCGCATCTGGCGATGCAGGGGTTTGCGCTGGTGTTCTTCGGCGCGGAAGGACTGCGCGGCCCCGCCATCTCCGACGTCTCGTTCTCGCTCGGCGCACTGATGTTCACCGGCCAGAGCCTCGGCGTCTATGTCATCACGGCGGCGCTGATCGTGGCGCTGTGGCTGTTCTTCGGCTACACGCTTTATGGGCGCGCCCTGCGCGCCACCGCCGTCAACCGCCTCGGCGCGCGGCTGGTCGGCATCCGCACCTCGCTGTCCGGCCGCATGGCCTTTCTGCTCGCCGCGGTGATCGGCGGCATTTCCGGCATCCTCATCGTGCCGATCACCACGCTCTACTACGACACCGGCTTCATCATCGGCCTGAAAGGCTTTGTCGTCGCCATCATCGGCGGCCTGGTCAGTTACCCGATCACCGCCGCGGCGGCGATCGGGGTCGGTATCATCGAGGCCTTCTCGTCGTTCTACGCCAGCAACTACAAGGAGGTGATCGTCTTCACCCTGATCCTGCCCATCCTTGTGCTGCGCTCGCTCGCCGCCCCCGAGGTGGAAGAGGAACAGGACTGACGATGCGCGCGCGCCTGCCGATCCTCATCTTCGCGCTGGTGATGGCCGTCATCCCCTTCGTGCCGGACGTTCCGCCGTTCTGGCTGGTGCTTTTGAACAATATCGGGCTCGCGGCGCTGGTGGCGATGGGGCTGGTGCTGCTCACCGGCGTCGGCGGGCTGACCTCGTTCGGCCAGGCGGCGTTCTGCGGCTTCGGCGCCTACACCACGGCGGTGATCACCACCGCCTACGGGCTGTCGCCGTGGCTGACGCTGCCGCTGTCGCTCGTGGTCAGCGGCCTCGCCGCGGTGATCCTCGGCCTGATGACGGTCCGGCTGTCGGGCCACTACCTGCCGCTCGGCACGCTGGCGTGGGGTCTTGCGCTCTATTACCTGTTCAGCAAGCTGGAATTTCTCGGCCGCAACGACGGCATTTCGAGTATCCCGCCGCTGGCGATCGGCAGCTACCGCATGTTGAGCCCGGAGGCGATCTATTATGCGATCTGGGCCGCCGTCATCATCTCGGCGATCCTCACCCTCAACCTGCTCGATTCGCGCACCGGCCGCGCCATCCGCGCGCTGCGTCGCGGCCACATCGCCGCCGAAGCCTTCGGCGTGCAGACGGCGCGCGCAAAACTTTTGGTGTTCATCTACGCCGCGGTGCTGGCCGGGCTGTCCGGCTGGCTCTACGCCCACTTCCAGCGCACCGTGAACCCGACGCCGTTCGGCCTGCTCGCCAGCATGGAATACCTGTTCATCGCCGTGGTCGGCGGCGCCGGCCATGTCTGGGGCGCGGTGCTCGGCGCCGGCGTGGTGGTGATCCTCAAGGAGGTGCTGCAAAACGCGGTGCCGGCCATCTTCAACGTGCAGGCGCAGTTCGAGATCATCGTGTTCGGCATCATGCTGTTCGTGCTGTTGCAGGTGGCGCCGACCGGGATGTGGCCACAGCTGATGGCGCTGTGGCCGTGGCGGGCGCCGCCGAAGGCGGTCGATGCCGATGCCGCGCCGCTCGCCGCGCGCGGCAAGACGCCGCCGGCCGACGGCGTGCTGCTCAGAATCGACGGCGCCCGCAAGGAGTTCGGCGGCGTGGTCGCCGTCAACGACGTGTCGTTCGAGGTGCGTACCAACGAGATCGTCGCGTTGATCGGCCCCAACGGCGCCGGCAAGAGCACCACCTTCAACCTTGTTACCGGCGTGATCAAGGCCACCGCCGGCCACGTCGCGCTCGGCGCCGACAGCATCGACGGCGCCGCCCCGCAGGAGGTGGTCAGACGCGGCGTCGCCCGGACTTTCCAGCACGTCAAGCTGGTGCCGGACATGACGGTGCTGGAAAACGTCGCGATCGGCGCGCACTTGCGCGGCCACGCCGGCGCCATCGCCAGCATGCTGCGGCTCGACCGCGCCGACGAGACGCGCCTGCTCGCCGAGGCCGCGCGGCAGATCGCCCGCGTCGGCCTGACCGACCAGATGCACCAGCTGGCCGGCAGCCTGTCGCTCGGCCAGCAGCGCATCGTCGAGATCGCGCGCGCGCTGTGCGTCGATCCGGTCCTGCTGCTGCTCGACGAGCCGGCGGCGGGCCTGCGCCACATGGAAAAGCAGAAGCTCGCCGAATTGCTGCGCAGTTTGCGCGACGGCGGCGTCTCGGTGCTGCTGGTCGAGCACGACATGGGCTTCGTGATGGATCTCGCCGACCGCATCGTGGTGCTCGATTTCGGCACCCGCATCGCCGAAGGGCCGCCGGCCGAGATCATGCGCAACCCCGAGGTCATCAAAGCCTATCTCGGAGGCGCGGCATGAGCGCGGCGCTGCTCGATGTCCACGACGTCACCATCGCCTACGGCAAGGTCGAGGCGGTGCGCGACGTCTCGCTCGACGTGCGCGACAACGAGATCGTCACCATCGTCGGCGCCAACGGCGCCGGCAAGACCACGCTGCTCAACGCCATCATGGGCATCCTGCCGCTCAAGGGCCGCGTCGGCTTCGCCGGGCGCAACATCGCCGGCGACGACATCGAGGATCGCGTCGGCGCCGGCCTGTGCCTCGTGCCCGAGCATCGCGAACTGTTCGGCACCATGACGGTGGCCGAGAACCTGCAACTCGGCGCCTTCCGCATCGCCAAGGCGGAGGCGGCCGCCACGCTCGAGCGGGTCTATGCGCTGTTTCCGCGCCTGCACGAGCGCCAGAAGCAACTGGCCGGCACGCTGTCCGGCGGCGAGCAACAGATGCTGGCGATGGGCCGCGCGCTGATGAGCCGGCCGCGCCTTCTGATGCTCGACGAGCCGAGTCTCGGCCTCGCGCCGCTGATCGTCGCCGACATCTTCCGCACCATCGCCGAACTGCGCCAGGCCGGCGTCTCGATCCTGCTGGTCGAGCAGAACGCCCGCGCCGCGCTGAAGATCGCCGACCGCGCCTATGTCATGGAGCTTGGCGAGTTCATCCTGACCGGCGCCGCGGCGGATGTCGCCGCCGACCCGCGCGTCATCGGCAGCTATCTCGGCTTCCAGGGCGACACGGCCTGACCGGCGCGGGCCATAACCTCCCTCACCGTCATGCCCGCGCTTGTCGCGGGCATCCCGACAAGTGACGCGGTGCCTCCATGATCTGGATGGCCGGAACAAGTCCGGCCATGACGGAGGGGGTATTTTCGTCAAAACATGAAATGCCCTACGCCGCCTCCTGCTCGACGCAGATATCGGCGCTGTCGGCCTCAGACAGCGGCTCGTCGAGCAGCGCGCAGTGATGCGGCGCAGCCGCGCCCGGGCGCACGTCTTTCCGGAAATGCCGGCAGGTGTGGCAGATGCCGAAGGCGCGGCCGTCGTTGCGAGCAATGGCCGCGGCAAGGATCGCCTGTAGCGTCGCCAATAGCGGCCCGGCATCGCCGCCGGTCGCCGTTGCGATGTCGCCGGCCAGCCCGATGAGCGGATCGCGCTTCAGCACCCCTGCACCGGCGCGCGTCAGCGCCAGGTCGACCGAACGACGATCCTGACGGCTCTGGCTGCGGGCCACGAAGCCTTTCTGCTCCAGCGCGATCAGCGTTTGCGACACCGTGCCGCGCGTCGAGCCGAGATAGTCGGCCAGCGCCGCCGGCGTGCGTGAAAAACGGTTGGCGCGCGCCAGATAGCGCAGCGCCTCCCATTGCGCCGGGTTCAGCCCCTCGACGGCGACCCCGCTGCGCACCAGCCGGTCGAGCCGGCCGATCAGGTGGGCGCTTTCAAGGGCGGCTTCTGGCAACATAGTAGCGACTCGCTATTTATGGTTGACTGCGTCGACGGTCTCTGGCAGTTGTAGTATCGACTCGATACTAATCATGGAGACATGCCCATGTCCATCCCCAAGCCCACCTTCAAGCCCATCTCCACAACCGGCAGCATGGCCGCCATCCTGTGCGGCACGCTGATCGCGACCGGTGCGGCGCTCGCCCACGATATCCGCGCCAAGCCGGATACCAAGGTGCCGCCGGCGTTCGACATCACCAGTGCATCCGCCTCGACCGACGGCCGGCTCGCTACCTTCACGATGGAGGTGACCGGCACGGCCGGCGCGCAGAAGCCGAAGAAGGTCGGCAAGCTCGCCGGCGCCAAGGTCGATGCCTATGTGTGGCCGACCAAGCTCGATCCCGCCGCGGTCGGCTTCGCCAGCGGCTCCGGCATCCTGGCGCTGGCGATCACCGCCCACCCCGACTTCGACGACACGCCGCTGTTCGACGAGAACGGCGACGGCGATCCCAACAACGACGGCGCCGGCTGGCATTCGCACTGGGTGGTGCTCGGCGAGGATGCGGCCTGCGCCGGCGGCCTCAAGGTGCGCGACATCTCGCCGGGTCAGGATGTGCTACCGGCGACCGCCCCCGGCCTGCCGCTGGCGCTCGACAGCCCCGGCATGAGCCCGATCCTCAAAGGCAAGTCCGTACGCATCACCGTGCCGGTGAAGGGGGCCGAGAACGTCAACTTCGACGCGGTCGCCGCCCACCTTCAAGTGCACGAGAAGGGCGAGAAGCCGTTGCTCTGCGTCACCGGCACCTACAAGGTCGCCTCCGGCAAGCTGACGCTGCCCGGCGTGATCATGAAGGCAGACAAGAAATAAGCCGGCCACGGCGGATCGCGGCACCCCCCGCGCAGCAAAACGGCCGGGTCTCCCCGGCCGTTTCGTTTCAAGTCTCGCGCCGGCGCTTACTGCACTTGCGTGTACTTGCCGTCCTTGACGGTGAGGATGATGCGCGAGCGGTTATCGACGCCGTAGCGGTCGGTCTCGGTAAAGTTGTAGACCGCCTGGCTCGCCGCCAGCTCCTTCTCGCTCAACAGCGCCTTACGGATGGCATCGCGGAATTCCGGCGTGCCGGGCTTGGCCTCCTTCAGCGCGACCGGAACGAGGCGCTTGAGCAGCTCGAACACGTCGTAAGAGTGTGCCGCGAATTGGCTGCGGGTGTTGGCGCCATGCTTGGCCTCATAGGCCGCGTTGAGCGCCAGCCCCGGCTTCTTGGTCAGCGCGCTGTCGGCCTGCGTCTCCGGCGACATCACCGGGCCCGCCGCCATGATCACCCCTTCCGCCGCCTTGCCGGCGATGCGGATGAAGTCGATGCTGGCGGCGCCGTGAGTCTGGTAGATCAGCCCCTTGTAGCCGCGCTCGCGCAGCGTGGACTGCGGCAGCGCCGCGGCGGTGCCGGACGCGCCGATCAGCACCGCGTCGGGATTGGCGGCGACAAGCTTGAGCACCTGGCCTGCGACCGAGGTGTCGGGGCGGGCGAAGCGCTCGTCGGCCACCACCTTGATGCCCATCGGCTCGGTCTGCTTCTTGAGATCGTTGAGCCACAGGTCGCCATAGGAATCGGAGAAGCCGATATAGCCGACGGTCTTGACGTTGTTTTTCTTCATGTGGTCGTACAGCACCTTGCCCATCACCGGCACCGGCTGCGGCAGGCTGACCGACCACTTGACGCGCTCGGGCGGGATCGGCATCGGCGCCAGGCTGAAGTGCGGCACGCCGACCTCGTTGGCGACCGTCGAGATGGCGATCGAAGGCGGTGTCGTCGAAGAGCCGACCACGATGTCGGCGTTGGATTCGGTGATGAAGCGGCGGGCATTGGTGGTGGCGGCCGTGGAATCGCCGCCGTCGTCGAGCACGATCACCTTCAGCGGCACACCGCCGATCTCCTTGGGCACGAACTCCAGCGCGTTGCGCTCCGGCACGCCGAGCGCGGCCGCCGGGCCGGTGGTGGCGATGCTGATGCCGATGGTGATTTCCTTGCTCTGGGCGAAGGCCGGGCTGCCGATGGCCGGCAGCAGCAGCGCCGCGGCAGCGGCCGCGGTCGTTAGTCTCCAGACTTGCATTCGATCCTCCCTCTGGTCGGTTGACGGGGACGTTAGCGTTCCCCGATAGGAATCACAATCAGGCGAAAGTCAGCGCGGCGCCATGCGCAACGAAGCGTCGAGCCGCACCACTTCGCCGTTGAGATACGGATTGTCGATCATGTGCAGCGCAAGCGCCGCGTACTCGTCGGGCCGGCCGAGCCGTGCCGGGAACGGGATGGCCTTGGCGAGACTGTCCTGCGCCTCCTGCGGCAGGCTGCCGAGCAAGGGCGTGAGAAACAGTCCCGGTGCGATGGTCAGGACGCGGATACCGAACTGCGCCAGTTCGCGTGCGATCGGCAGCGTCATGCCGACGATGCCGCCCTTGGAGGCCGAATAGGCGGCCTGACCGATCTGGCCGTCGTAGGCCGCGACCGACGCGGTGTTGATCACCACGCCGCGCTCGCCGCCGTCAAGCGGCTCGAGCTTCGACATGGCGGCGGTGGCGAGCCGCAACATGTTGAACGAGCCTATCAGGTTGATGCGGATCACCTTCTCGAAGTCGGCAAGCGGCATCGGCCCCTCGCGGCCGACCACGCGCTGGGCGACGCCGATGCCGGCGCAGTTGACCAGCACCCGCGCCGGACCGTGCGCGGCAGCAGCCTTGGCGATCGCCGCTTCGGCGGAGGCGGCGTCGGCCACGTCGCAAGGCACGGCAACGCCGCCGATCTCCCCGGCGGTGGTTTCGGCCAGTGCGGCATTGAGATCGCAGACGGCGACTTTTGCGCCGCGTGCGGCCAGCGCGCGTGCGGTCGCCGCTCCCAGTCCCGATGCTCCTCCGGTGACGATGGCAGCCTGTCCTTTCAGCAGCATGACGAACCCTCCGTTTTGGCGCCTTGCAGGCGCATGCAGTCAGTCGATAGCGATTCCAGCAGGCTCCGCGCCTGCGTAAAGCCGCTCGATCAGCACCGCGCGATGCTCCAGCACGGCGCGCTGGTTGACCGAGCCCTTGTCGGTGACCTCGCCGCGGTCGATCGACAGCGGCGTATCCAGCAGCACCGCGCGGGCGATGCGGCTCGCGGAGCCGGTGGCGGCGGCGGCGAACGCCGTCAGGCGCTCGCGGAACGCGGCACGGACCGCGGGATCGGCAGCGGCGGCCGCGACGTCGCCCGGCTGAAGGCGCGGATTGATCTCGCGGCAACCGTCGAGGTCGAGGATCACCAGCGCCGCCACGGCGTCGCGGTTGAGGCCGGCGATCACCACGTCGCGCACCAGCGGCGCGCAGGCGGCGATGAAGCGCGCGCGCAGCGGACCGACGCTGACCCAGGTGCCGCTGGCCAGCTTGAAATCCTCGGCGATGCGGCCGTCGAAATCGAACCCGGCGTGAAGGTTGTCGGGATCGACCGGCCGGACGGCATCGCCGAGCCGGTAAAAGCCCTCCTCGTCGAAGGCTTTTGCGCTCAGGTCCGGCTCGCGCCAGTAACCGGGCATGACATTCGGACCTCTGGCGCGCACCTCGAGCTTGCCGTTGACGGGCACGAGCTTGGCCTCGGTGCCCGCGGCCGGCAGCCCGACATGGCCGGAACGGCTGGTCTCCGGCGTGACCGACATGAAGAACGGCGCAGTCTCGGTGGCCCCGAGCCCGGTCAGGATCGGCACGCGCGCGCCGGTCTCCATGACCGCGAATTCATCGAGGCTGTCCCAGACATGCGCCGACAGCCCGGCGCCGGCGAAGAACATCGCCTGCAGCCGGCTGAAGAACGTTTTGCGGAGGCTTGCGTCGTCGCGAAAGTACGGCAACAGCGACTCAAAACCCTTGGGCACGTTAAAATAGACGGTCGGCGCAATCTCGCGCAGGTTGCGCACCGTGGCCTCGATGCCACCGGGCAGCGGCCGGCCGTCGTCGAGATAGAGCGAGCCGCCGTTGTACAGCGTCAGCCCGATATTGTGGTTGCCGCCAAAGGTGTGATTCCACGGCAGCCAGTCCACGATCACCGGCGGCTCGTCCTTGAGGAAGGCCAGCGTATCGCGCAGCATCACCTGGTTGGCGCACAGCATGCGCTGGGTGTTGATCACCGCCTTGGGCCGCCCGGTCGAGCCCGACGTCAGCAGGAATTTTGCGATGCTGTCAGGGCCGATGGCGGCGTGGCGCGCATCGAGCTCGGGATGCTCTCGCGTCGCCAGAAGATCGTCGAGCCGTGTCACGAGGCGGCCTTCGACCGCGCCGCGGCTCACGGCGATCTCGACATCCGCGGGCACCGTGGCGCTGAGCGCATCGGCGAACGCCGTGGCATCGTCGGCAAACACCAGCCCCGGCGTCAGCAGTGCCATGATGGCGGCGAGCTTGCCGTAGTCGCGCGACACCAGCGAATAGGCCGGCGACACCGGGCAGAACGGCACGCCGGCGAGAGCCGCGCCGAACGCCACCAGCGCATGATCGACAGAGTTGCCCGACAGGATGACAACCGGCCGCTCCGCCGACAGTCCGCGCGCCACCAACGCCGAGGCAACGGCGCGGGCAGCGTCGAGCATGCCGGCATAGGTGAGCTTGCGCCAGCCCTCGCCCTGCCGCTCGGCCATGAACACGCGCTCCGGCGCCTCGCGTGCGAAATGATAGAGACGATCGGTGAGACGCGGCGCATAGGCACCGATCCCGGACCGCGAACGCAGGTAGATCGTGCCGTCGGCGCGGCGCTCGATCGTAACGTCAGGCCGCCCGAACGCGATTTGCCGCAGCGGCGCTTTGTCGCCGCGCTCAACCGAAGCGCCGCAGGCATCGCGCGGATGGGCGGCGGCGCTCATGTCAGGTTGGCCGCACCTTGGCGGTCTTGCGGTCGAGAAAATCGCGGATGCGCTTCTTGGCCTCCTTGTCGCTCTGCGCCACCGTCGCCATCAGCGATTCCATCACGAGGCCGGCCTGCGGATTACTTTCCGCGATCATCGGCAGCGCATACAGCACGGCAAAGTTGGTGAGCGGCGCATTGGCGGCGACCTTGTCGGCCAGCTCCATCGCCTTGGCGTAGGCGCCGCCGGCTTCGGCGAGGTACTGCGTGAAGCCGACCGCAACCCCCTCGGCCGCGGAATAGACACGACCGGTCAGCATCATGTCGGCCATGCGCGCGACCCCGATCAGGCGCGGCAGCCGCACCGAGCCGCCGCCGCCGACAAAGATGCCGCGCTGCCCTTCGGGCAAGGCGAAATAGGCGCTCGGCTCGGCGACGCGGATATGCGCGGCGCAGGCCAGTTCCAGCCCGCCGCCGATCACAGCACCCTGCAGCGCCGCGATCACCGGCACGCGGCAATGCGCGATGCGGTCGAATACGCGGTGCCACATCCGCGAATGCCACAGCCCCTCGGCGGCGTCGCGCTCTGTCAGCTCGGACAGATCGAGGCCGGCGGAAAAGTGCTCGCCGACGCCATGCACGACCACCGCGCGCACGTCGTCGTCGAGCGCGGCAAAACAGGCGTCGATGGCGAGGATCAGCGTATCGTTCAGCGCGTTGCGCTTGGCCGGGCGATTGAGGCCGACGCTCATCACCGCGCCACGGCGCGCCACGGTGAGCACGGGGTCGGAGCCGGCGAGGGGCGCGGACATGGCGTTTCCTGGTCAGCGGACGTTTCGAGGCAACGGCCGGGCGAGGCGCGGCCGGGCCAGATAGTTATATTCTATAATCATTGCCGGCCTGTCAATCGCCACCGGACGGCATGCGCGCGAGGGCGTCTGCAATATTGTTATATGAGATAATTATCGTTGCAAGCGAGCCTGTAAACGCAGTATCCCGGACGGGTCGCCGGTCATGCGGCGACCTATCTAAAAAACGCATTCTGGGGGAAGCATTGCGCACGCAGGTCGCAATCATCGGCGCGGGACCCGCCGGCCTGCTGCTCGGCCAGCTCCTGCATATCTACGGTATCGACAACGTCATCCTTGAGCGCCGCAGCGCCGACTACGTGCTGTCGCGCATCCGCGCCGGCGTGCTCGAACAGGGCACGGTCAACCTGCTCGAAGAGGTCGGCGTCGCAACGCGGCTGCACCGCGAGGGACTGGTCCACGGCGGCATCGAGCTGGCGTTCGACGGTGTGCGCCACCGCATCGACATGGCCGGCTCGACCGGCGGCAAGGTGGTCACCGTCTATGGCCAGACCGAGGTGACGCACGATCTGATGGACGCGCGCAAGGCGGCCGGCCGTACTTCGATCTACGAAGCCGACAATGTGACGCCGCTCGACTTCGACGGCGAGCGGCCGCGCGTCACTTACGTCAAGGACGGCATCACCCACGAGATCGCCTGCGACTTCATCGCCGGCTGCGACGGCTCCCACGGCATCTGCCACCGGAGCGTGCCTGAAGGCGCGATCCGCACCTACCAGCGCGGCTATCCGTTCGGCTGGCTCGGCATCCTGTCGGACACCCCACCAGTCTCGCCGGAATTGATCTACACCAAGCACGAGCGCGGCTTCGCGCTGTGCTCGATGCGTTCGCCGATGCGCAGCCGTTATTATCTGCAATGCACGCTGGACGACCGCGTGGACAACTGGTCCGACGAGCGGTTCTGGGACGAACTGAAGCGGCGGCTCGACCGCGAAGCGGCCGAAACCCTGATCACCGGACCGTCGATCGAGAAGAGCATCGCGCCGTTGCGCAGCTTCGTCGCCGAGCCGATGCGGTTCGGCCGCCTGATGCTGGCCGGCGACGCCGCGCATATCGTGCCGCCGACCGGCGCCAAGGGACTGAACCTGGCGGTCAGCGACGTGCGCTACCTGTCGCATGCCTTGCGCGAGTATTACGCCGACAAATCGTCAGCCGGCCTCGACGATTACTCCGCGCGGGCACTGGCGCGGGTGTGGAAGGCGGTGCGCTTCTCGTGGTGGATGACCTCGATGATGCATCGCTTTCCGGAGACCGATCCGTTCACCGACCGGGTGCAGCTCGCCGAACTGTCCTATGTGGTCGGCTCAAAAGCCGCCACCACGTCGCTCGCGGAAAATTACGTCGGCCTGCCGTTCTAGAAGGGCGGCTTGGATATGACTCACGCCGACAGCGGCGGCTCGCCGTTGCCGGCCTCGTCATCGATGTCGTCGTCCATCGGCGGCAACGGCCGCAGCGGCGCCGTCGACAGCGTGATGCCGCGGCGGTTGCCTGACCCCGCGAGCCGACGCGCCGGCGGCGTCTCGCGCGACAGCGCATGGAGCGCCGCACCGACACGCCCGCCCTGCTCGACCAGATCGCGCTCGCTGCAGCTCGCGGCAATGGCAAGGCCGAGCCCGTGGAGATGGTTGCGACGATAGCAGAACAGCGCCAGCATGGCGCGGATGTCCCCGGGGACCGACGCCATCAACGCTGCCAGGCCGTCGGGACTGGCACGGTACATCGCACCCAGCAGATCGTCGTTGACCGGGCAGACGTCGTTTTCAAAGGCGGTACGGCCGGACAGCATGTCGCATCTCCTGCCGCCAAGGATGATGCATAAGATTTTAACGAAAGGTTAAGCATGCGGGCCGCCCCCCATTCCCTTCAGTCGTCGACGAAGGTGGCGGCGTCCGCGATGGTCGCGCGCGAAGTGCGGTAGCTGTTGGCCGGATGGGCGCGATCCTCGTAGCCGAACGAAATGCCGCATACCACGCGGCGGTCGTCGCCAAGCCCAAAATGCCGCCGCACCGTGCCGGAATGAAAGGCGAGCGCCGCCTGCGGCACGGTGGCGACGCCGAGCGCCTGCGCCGCCAGCATGAAGTTGCCGACATAGCCGCCGCAGTCGATCGCCCCATACACACCGAGCGCCTCGTCGGTGGTGACGATGGCCACGTGCGGGGCACCGAACAGCCTGAAATTCTCCAGCGACTGCCGCCGATAGGCCGCCTTGTCGCCGCGGGCGATGCCAAGCGTGTTGTAGAGCTGGAAGCCGCTCTCGCGGCGGCGCGCCAGATAGACACCGCGATATTCGCGCGGGAACGGAAAATCGCCGTCCTCGGCGGCGCCGCTGCTGGCGACCGCGTACATCGCCTCGCGAAAGCGCTCCGTCGCTGCGCCGCTGGTCACCACCACCTGCCACGGCTGGCTGTTGCACCACGAGGCGGTGCGCTGCGCCACCTCAAGCACGCGTTCGATCACCTCGCGCGGCACCGGCTTCGGCAGGAAGGCGCGGCAGGAGTGGCGCTCCCGCAGCAGGCCGTCCACAATGTCGATGGGTCGCAGGTCGGTATCGGTCGTCATCACTGTTCCCTGTCGCCGGGCGCTGGCGGTCACCGGCCGCGGGCCGGGATTGTATTAAACGACACATCCTTGTCGATTCTGACGTCGCCCGGCAACCCGTCCGGGGTGACGAGAAGGCTGGCAAAGATCAGGTCGGTGAGAAAGGCGATATAGCCGCGGCAATCCTCGTCGGTGATCGGGCCGACGCCCGCGGCGCGCGACACCGCGTGGCGGCCGAAGAACAGGTGATCGCAGGCGCCGATCAGGCAGGTATAGAACTGCACCGGATCGACAGCGCGAAACTCGCCGGCGGCAACGCCCATCTCCAATAGCCGGCGCTGAAACTCGAACAGCGGCTTGACGAAAAAATCAGAAACCTCGGCCGCGGCCTGCTCGCTGCTGGCATGCAGCAGCAGGTGGATCAGCCGGTTCATGTACGGAAACCGGCGATACGCCTTGATGATGCCGGCGATGTGCAGCTTCAGCTTGGCGCTCGGCGAAATCGGCTGCGCCAGCAGGTGGTCGAGGTTGCGCACCTCGGAACGGGCGTCGCGCGCGAGCAGCGCCAGCAGCAGTCCCTCCTTGTTGCCGAAGTGATACTTGACCAGCGCCGAATTGACCCTTGAGCGCTCGGCAATCTCGCTCAGCGACACGTTGAGCGAATTGCGCTCGATCATCAGTTCGCTGGCCGCCGCCAAGAGCTTTTCGGCGGTCGGATTGATCTCCGCCGGCGGCGGACGGTCGGCAACGGTCACGGCGGGAGCGGGATCCATGGCGCGGGTCCGGTTGGCGGCCGCAGCCTAAGCCGATTGCAGGCCCCATCTCAAGCGTTAATTGATTGATTGACTAAATCTGGCCGGCGGTTTCGGCTGTTGCAAGATCGCGCACGGCGCGGCGCTGAGCGCGCGCTCGGCCTCAAAACCCGGCGATCATATCGCATCGTCAGGGACTGTCGTGGCGGCGGGCGCCGGTGCTATCATTATTTTTACCATGACGGCGCAAGGCTTCACCTTCTTCGACACGGCCATCGGCCGCTGCGGGCTGGCCTGGACGCCGCGCGGCATCAACGCCGTGCTGCTGCCGGAACGGCGCGAGATCGACGCCTGGCGGCGGGTGCTGCACATGTTCCCCGACGCGGTCGAGACCCGCCCCTCCGGCGACGCCGCCCGCGCCGTGGAGGCGATCCGCGCGCACCTGCGCGGCGAGGCCAGCGAGATCGATGCCATCCCGCTCGACATGGATGCCATCCCGCCGTTCAACCGGCAGGTCTACGCGATCACGCGCGCGATTCCGCGCGGGCAGACGCTGACCTATGGCGAGGTCGCCAGGCGGCTCGGCGCCTCCGGCGCGGCGCGCGCGGTCGGCCGCGCGCTCGGGCAGAATCCGATCCCAATCATCGTGCCGTGTCACCGGGTGCTCGCGGCCAACGGCGCGACCGGTGGCTTTTCCGCGCCGGGCGGCATCGCCACGAAATTCCGTCTGCTGGCGATCGAAGGCGCAACAGCAAGCGCGGCGCCGACGCTGTTCGACGTCACCTTCTCGATTCCGCCGCGGCGAACCTAGAGCATGATCCCGAAAAGTGGGAACCGGTTTTCGGACAAGATCATGCTCAAAACAAAAGGATAACCGACGAGTCTGATTCAACGCAGTTGAATCAAACTCAAGCGCAGGACGAGGCCAGATCGAATCAAAAGCACCGCGCCCGTATCCCGGGCGCGCCGCAACGCATAAGCGGTGCGGCGCAGACCCGGGATCGCGACAAAACAAACGTCGCCTCCGCCACGGTCCCCGGTTCTGCGGTGCAACGTTCCGCTGCACCGCGTCCGGGACACAGCCGCCGGGCCGAACTCACGCCCGGAAGTGTTTCGAGAGCTTGAGGCCCTGCGCCTGATAGTTGGAGCTGATGCCGCGGCCATAGACGGTGTCCGGGCGCGCCAGCATCTTTTCGTAGATCAGGCGGCCGACGATCTGGCCGTGCTCGAGGATGAACGGCACCTCGCGCGAGCGCACTTCCAGCACGGCGCGGGAGCCGGCGCCGCCCGCCCCGGCATAACCGAAGCCGGGATCGAAGAAGCCGGCATAGTGCACGCGGAACTCGCCGACCAGCGGGTCGAACGGCACCATCTCGGCGGCATAATCGGGCGGCACCTGCACCGCCTCGTCGGAGGCGAGAATGTAGAACTCGCCGGGGTCGAGGATCAGGCTGTGATCGGGCCGCGCCGGGATCGGTTCCCAGAAGTCGTCCATCGCATAGCCGCCGCGGCGGTCGATATCGACCACGCCGGTGTGGCGCTTGGCGCGATAGCCGATGAAGCCGCCGGACTGGGCGCCCGACAGATCGACGCTGAGCGCGACGCCGTCGGTCAAGTCGGCGTCGTCGCGATCGACCAGCCGCTCGGCCGCGTGCAGCGCTTCCAGCTCAATGGTGTCGAGCACCGCGTCGCCGGTGCGGAAGCGCACCTGCGACAGCCGCGAGCCTTCGCGCACCAGCACCGGAAACGTCTTGGGGCTGATCTCGGCATAGAGCGGGCCGTGATAGCCGGCGCCGATCATGTCGAATTGCCGCGTGCCGTCGGCAATCACGCGGGTGAACACGTCGAGCCGCCCGGTCGAGCTTTTCGGGTTGGCGGCGGCCACGATCGAAGGCGGCAGCGCCAGGCTCTCCAGGAGCGGCACGATATAGACGCAGTTGGTCTCGAGCACCGCGCCGTCGGCCAGGCTGATTTCGTGCAGCTTCAGTTCGTCGATGCGCTCGGCCACGGTGACGTGCGGGCCGGGCAGGAAACTCGCGCGCACCCGGTAGGCGACATCGCCGAGCCGCAGGTCAAGGCTTGCCGGCTGCACCTGGCCTTCGGTGAACGGCACCGCCGGCAGGATCAGGCCGGCTTCGCTCATCGCCGCGATCATGCGGTCGGGGAAAATGCCTCGGGCATCAGGCGGCAGCGAGAACGGCACGGCGAGCATCTTTCGACAGGACGGGCCCCGGTAGACGGAAAAACTGTACATTCAATAGAAGGCCGCTGTCTTGACGCAAAGCCGGCCGCGCCGTAAGAGGGCGACTTATCCCGTGGTGATTTGAGCCGGCCGGCTTGCAGCCACGTTAAACAACTCGCTAAATAGGCCGGGGACCATGTGATCCCGGCTTGTGGCTTCGCCCAGGCCGGTTTTTTCATGGCGGCGTCCGGCCGCCAGACTGGAGATCACATGACGTCCGCGCCCGTAAGCCCGCCTGCAATCCCGTCCCTCGACGCCTACCGGCCCGAGACGCGGCTGGTCCATGCCGGCACGCTGCGCTCGAATTTCGGCGAGGCGTCGGAAGCGCTCTATCTGACGCAAGGGTTCGTCTACGCCAGCGCCGAGGACTGCGAGGCCCGCTTCAAGGGCGAAGCGCCCGGCTTCATCTATTCGCGGTTCTCCAACCCCAACATCGCGATGTTCGAGCATCGCATGGCGGAACTGGAAGGCGCGGAGGCGGCGCGCGCCACCGCGACCGGCATGGCGGCGGTGACCACGGCGCTGCTGGCGCCGCTTCGCGCCGGCGATCATGTGGTGGCGGCAAGCGCATTGTTCGGCTCGTGCCGCTACGTGGTCGAGGACCTGCTGCCGCGCTACGGCATCGCCGCGACGCTGGTGGACGGCCTCGATCTCGACGCCTGGCGCGCGGCGATGCGGCCCAACACCAAAAGCTGTTTCCTCGAAAGCCCGACCAATCCCACGCTCGACGTGCTCGATATCGAAACCATCGCCACCATCGCGCACGGGGCCGGCGCGCGGCTGATCGTCGACAATGTGTTCGCAACGCCCTTGTGGCAAAGCCCGTTGTCGCTCGGCGCCGACGTCGTGGTCTATTCCGCCACCAAGCACATCGACGGCCAGGGCCGCTGCCTCGGCGGCGTCATCCTGTCGTCGCAAGCCTTCATCGACGAGCACATCCACACCTTCATGCGCCAGACCGGGCCGGCGATCTCGCCGTTCAACGCCTGGGTGCTGACCAAGGGACTGGAGACGCTGGCCCTGCGTGTGCGCCAGCAGACCGACAATGCCGCAGCGTTGGCCGATACGCTCGCCGGCCATCCGAAGATCGTGCGGCTGATCTATCCCGGGCGCGCCGACCATCCGCAGGCGGCGCTCGCGGCAAGGCAGATGCGCCGCGGCTCGACGCTGGTCGGCTTCGAGGTGAGGGGCGGCAAGGCGGCCGCGTTCCGCGTCCTCAACGCGTTGAGGCTGACGCGCATCAGCAACAACCTCGGCGACACCCGCAGCCTCGTCACCCATCCGGCGACGACCACCCACCAGCGCCTCGCCCCGGAGGCGCGCGCCGCGCTCGGCATCGGCGACGGCTTCATCCGCTTCTCTGCCGGCATCGAGCACCGCGACGACGTCGTGGCCGACGTCGTCACGGCGCTGGAGCATGCCTGACGCTCGCTTGTGTTTGACAGCGCCGCGCGGGAGGCGCGAAATGACACCGCAACCGCGAAAGGGAGATCAGGAATGGGGCGCCTGCAAGGCAAGACCGCGCTCGTCGTCGGCGCCGGCTCGATCGGGCCGGGCTGGGGCAACGGCAAGGCGACGGCAACGCTGTTCGCGCGCGAGGGGGCGCGCGTGTTCTGCGTCGATCGCAACGGCGACGCCGCGGCCGAGACAGCGGGCATCATCGCCTCCGAAGGCGGCGAGGCAGCCGCCTTCACCGCCGACGTCTCACGCGCCGCCGACATCGAAGCGATGGTGGCGACCTGCGTTGAGGCCTACGGCCGCATCGACGTGCTCGACAATAATGTCGGCATCGCCGAAGTCGGCGGCGTGGTCGATTGCCCGGAAGCCGACTGGGATCGCGTGTTCGCCATCAATCTGAAAAGCTGCTACCTTGCCATGAAGCACGTCATCCCGGTGATGGAGCGGCAGGGCGGCGGCTCGATCATCAACATCTCCTCGATCGCCTCGATCCGTCATCTCGGTGTCACTTACGTGACCTATGCCGCCACCAAGGCGGCGATGAACCAGATGACCCGCACCACGGCCGTCGAGTTCGCGCCGAAGAACGTTCGCGTCAACGCCATCCTGCCCGGCCTGATGAAGACGCCGATGGTCGAGCATTCCGCCGGCCTCGCCGCGAGCTATGCGCAAGGCGACGTCGAGGCGATGTGGCGCCGGCGCGACGCTCAGGTGCCGATGGGCCACATGGGAGACGCATGGGACGTGGCCTATGCGGCGCTGTTCCTGGCCTCGGATGAATCGAAATACATCACCGGCATCGAACTGGTGGTCGACGGCGGCATAACACTAAAGGTCAGTTGACAGGCTTTGCGGCAGCGGCTGGCATGCTAGGCTCATGGCTTGCAGCCGTCGCCATCACTCTTGCGGCGCCGGCATTCGGCATGCCAACTAGAGACGCCGGCCGCGGGCTGCGGCCGCATCACGCGACATCAACCGACGAGGGATTCATGAGGTTCAGGACAGTATTGACGGCAGCCGCGCTTTCCGTCGCGCTGGCGGGCGCGGCGCAGGCGCAGATTTCGGTCAAGCTCGGCGTGCTCAACGACATGTCGAGCCTTTATGCCGATATTTCCGGTCCGGGCTCGGTGGTCGCCGCGAACCTCGCGGTCGAGGACTTCGCCAAGACCAACAAGGACATCAAGGTCGAGGTGATCGGTGCCGACCACCAGAACAAGCCTGACGTCGGCGTCAACATCGCCCGCCAGTGGTACGATCGCGACAACGTGGACGTGATCCTCGACACCACGACCTCGTCGGTGGCGCTGGCGGTCAGCGAACTGACCAAGGAAAAGAAGAAAATCTTCATCCCGTCCGGCGGCGGTACCTCCGATCTCACCGGCAAGGCGTGCTCGCCCTACACGGTGCACTGGACCTACGACACCTGGGCGCTCGCCAACGGCACCGGATCGGCGATGACCAAGAAGGGCGCCACCACCTGGTTCCTGCTGGTCGCCGATTATGCCTTCGGTGCAGCGCTCGAGCGCGACACTTCCGAGGCCGTAACCAAGGCCGGCGGCAAGGTGGTGGGCAGCGTCAAGCATCCCCTGAACTCGTCCGACTTCTCCTCGTTCCTGCTGCGCGCGCAGGCGTCCAAGGCGAAGGTCATCGCCCTCGCCAACGCCGGTTCGGACACCATCAACGCCATCAAGCAGGCCTCCGAGTTCGGTATCACGCAAGGCGGCCAGGCACTCGCTGGGCTCCTGATCTTCTCGAGCGACGTCAAGGCGCTCGGCCTCAAGGCGGCGCAGGGCCTGGTGCTGACCGAAGCCTTCTACTGGGACCAGACCGACGCCACGCGCGCCTTCTCCAAGCGTTTTGCCGAAAAGTTCAACGGCAAGATGCCGACCAGCGCCCAGGCCGGCGTCTATTCCAGCGTGCTGCACTATCTGAAGGCGGTCGCCGCGGCGAAGTCGAAGGACTCCGACAAGGTGATGGCCAAGATGAAGGAACTGCCGATCGACGACGCGCTGTTCGGCAAGGGTAAAATTCGCGCCGACGGCCGCGCCATCCACGACATGTATCTCTACGAGGTGAAGAAGCCCGAGGAGTCGAAGGGCGAGTGGGACATCTACAAGGTGCTCGCCACCATCCCGGCCAACGAAGCCTTCCGTCCGATGGATCAGGGCGGCTGCCCGCTGGTCGCCAAGAAGTAATAGCGCGCAAAACGCGGACAGTCCGCGTACGATCCCGGCCCCTCATCGGGGCCGGGATTTTTTTGCGCGCGTCCCCACCCTTTACCTTCCCCGCTTGCGGGGGAGGGATAAAGGGAGGGGGCGATGCGAACCGGTGTCCACCCTCGGGTCAAGCCCCAAGGATATATTCCGGACATGCTTCGCTTGAGAACGCGCTACTGTTTGATGCGTAAGCTCGTCGGATCGATCCGCGCCGCGTCGAGCACGAAGATCGCCAGCGCCCGACCCAGACAGTCGTGGACGGCGTGCGCCATCTCCAGCCCCTTGACCGGGCCGAACAGGTCGAAGGCGCCGCTCTCGTTCCAGTGCTGCATGATGGCGAAGCGGTCGAACAGCGGCACGTCGTGCTGCTGCGCCACCATCCGCATGCGGTCGAGATAGGGCGTCAGCGAGATCATGGTCTCCAGCCGCGGGCTGTATTGCGGGTTGATCAGCAGGACGTCGGCGCCGGTCTGACGAATGGCGGCGACGCCGTCGTCAACGGCATCGCGAAAATCCTCGGGGTCGATGGCGCGGATCGCATCGGTGGTGCCGGTCTGCCAGATCGCCAGATCCGGCTTGTGCGTGGCCAGCAGAGCGGGCAGGCGCGGAGCCATCGCCTCCGCCGGGGTCGTGGACAAGATCTCGGCCGTGACACGAACGGCAACGCCGGGCAGGCGGGCGCGCAACGCCAGTTCGAGCCGCGCCGGATAAGCCTTCGCCGCTTCGCCCGCCCCCGGCAGCGACGACGACCCCGTGCCCACCACCAGAACATTGAGCCGCCGCTCCCGTTCGACGGCGGCCGCCACCTTGTCGAGCCGGCTCTCGGTGGTGAGCAGGTAGGCCGGCACATCGCATTCGGGGGCGGCCATCGCCGGCCATGCGATCGCGCCCGCGGAGAGGATGCCCGCCAGCAGGCCGGCGATCACGCCCGCCATGCGCCCGGCCGAGGCTGGCAGGACCCGCATCCCCCTCATCATCCTCCCCCGGTCATGTCGGCATCGGCACCGGCCGCGCTTTTCGATCGCGATCCATCCCGGCTTGTCGCCGTCTTGTACCATGAAAACAGCGCCGCGGCGGCGGACATGATGGCGACTCCGGCGACGCTGATCAGCGCATGCAGAACGGCGCCGCCGGAAAACTCCACGAGCAGGAAGTGGCCGGCAAAGGCCAGGAATACGCCGAGGCAGAAGATTTCCAGCGAGTGCTGGCCGCACAGCACCAGCGGCCGCAGCCACGGCGAGGTCAGGCCCGGCCAGCCGCGCGGCAACAGCCGCACCACGATCGCCGCCAGTGCCAGAAAATGCGCGAACCGCAGCACGTCGAGATCGGTTTTGCTGATCGGGTACATCCATTGTGCGAGCGCGCGCGGCAACAGGTGGCCGATCTGCGGAAAATGCCAGGTCAGGGTCACGGCGAAGGCGAAGACGAGGTAGGCGACGCACAGCGCTAGTGTCACCGGCGAGCGCAGGAGCGGCGCCATCCGTGCCGCGCCGCCGAGCGCGCACCAGGCGCCGAATACGAACAGAAGCTGCCAGGCGAACGGGTTGAAAAACCACGTTCCATCGGGATAGGCGGGCAGATTCCACTCGAACTCCCATGCCAGCGCATAGAGCGCGACCGACAGCATCAGCGTCAGGTCGGACCGGCGTACCATCAGCCACAGCATCGGCGGCAGCCCGAGCATCAGCACGATATAGAGCGGCAGCACGTCCATGTTGACCGGGCGGAACTTGAGCAGCAGCGCCTGCACGATGGTGACGTCGGGGTGCCGGAAGAAGTCGAGGATGCCCATTTCCTCGGCGTAGAGCGGGTTCTGGAAGCTCGCGCCGACATAGGAAATCTCGGCGAGGTAGATGGTGAACAGGAAGATATGGGCGACGTAGATCTGCCACACCCGCTTGAGGATGCGGGCGCTAGCCACCACGAAGCCTTGCGAGCTCAAGACGCGGCCATAGACAAAGGCGGCGGTGTAGCCGGAGATGAAGATGAAGATTTCGGTGGCGTCGGAGAACCCGTAGTTGCGGATGGTTGCCCAGGTCAGCAGGTTGGGCGGCAGGTGGTCGATGAAGATGAGCCACAGCGCCAGCCCGCGGAACAGGTCGAGCCGCAACTCACGCGCCGCGACCGGCGCAGCAGCACCGGGCGCAAGCTGCGGCGGCGGCACGACCCCGGCAGCAACGGGCGCGGCCGAGCGATCCGTCACGGGGAGCCGGCTCATGCGGGGGGCTTCATCATCCGGGCAGTCTGTCCGAGCGGCGGCCGCGCGCTCAAGGGGGAATCGGCTGCGACCACATTGCCGTTAAGAGCCAACTATGTTGAAAGAAGGATGATGTACCGCGCCCTCACCCGCCAGATCGAGGTCACCGTCGAGCCGAACTTCATGCCGGAGCGCTCCGTGCCCGAGCGCGGCCAGTTCTTTTGGTCCTATACCATCACCATCACCAATGGCGGACCGTTGACGGTGCAGCTCAAGACCCGCCACTGGATCATCACCGACGCCACGGGGCGAACGCAGGAAGTGCGCGGCGAGGGCGTGGTCGGCGAGCAGCCGGTGCTGGCGCCGGGCGAACGCTTCGAATACACGAGCGGCGTGCCGCTGCCGACACCGTCCGGCTTCATGACCGGCAGCTACCAGATGGTCGGCGACAATGGCGAACAGTTCGACATCGCCGTTCCGGCATTCTCGCTCGACAGCCCCGACGTCTGCCGCACGCTGAACTAATCCTCCGCGCCCGCCTCCTGTGGGGTGAAGGCATAGACGGTGCTGCAGAATTCGCAAGTGACGACGACGCGGCCGTCCTCCACCATCTCGACGCGATCCTCACGCGGAAAGCTCGCCAGCATCGCGGCCACCGCATCACGCGAGCACGAGCACTGCGCCCGCGCCGGACGGGTCGCGAACACCCGCACCCCGCGCTCGTGGAACAAGCGGTAAAGCAGTCGCTCGCCCGACAGGTCGGTATCGATCAGTTCGACATCCTCCACCGTCGCGATCAGCGACTGCCCCTCGACCCAAGCGTCATCCTCGGCGGTGGTGTCCCCGACATGCCCGTCCGGCGCATCGCCCGGATCGAGATCGGGCATGCGCGCCCGCCCTGCCGCCTTGGGCAGGAACTGCAGCAGCATCCCGCCGCCACGCCAGGCGTGGCGCGGGCCGTCGCCGGGGCGCAGCTCCTCGCCGACAGCCAGCCGCACCCGCGTCGGGATCTGCTCCGAGCGCAGAAAATACTCGTGCGCAGCATCTTCCAGCGTGCCGCCGTCAAGCGCCACCAGGCCCTGATAGCGGTTCATGTCGGGGCCCTGATCGATGGTCATGGCGAGATGGCCACGCCCCAGCAGCGCCGCACTGTCCTGCCCCGCGACAAGCCGGGCGGCATCATAGCGGGCATAGCCGCGCATGCGGTCGGGCGCGGCAAAATCGACGACGATCAGCGACACCGGCCCGTCGGTCTGAGTCTGCAGAATGAAGCGGCCCTCGAACTTCAGCGACGAGCCGAGCAGCGCGGTGAGGATGATCGCCTCGCCGAGCAGCTTGGCGACCGGCGCGGGATAGTTGTGCTTGCCGAGGATCTCGTCGAGCGCCGGGCCGAGCCGCACCAGCCGCCCGCGCAGGTCGAGGGCCGCAACCTCGAACGGCAGCACGACATCATCCACCGGCACAGCCGATGGCGCGCGCACAGTCGTCCCGTCGGGGTCCGACCGCAAGGAAATGGGGAACTCCGTCATGGCGCTCTATCTAGGTATTTTCGGCGGAAAGCAAAACCCCGCGGACAGCGCGCACAGGAGTGCGTCGCGAAGCTCAGCCACGACACCTCAAACCGCTTTTGCCACAAGCTGACCGCTCCAACCGCCGTGTCGCTGGGCAATCGTGTCCCGAGCGCGGTGCAGCGTGCAACGCTGCGCCGCAGACCCGGGATCGTCGCGGACGCCGGGGAGCCGGAGCAGTCCCGGATCAGCAGCGCGGCATCTTATTTATGCCGCGCAGCATCCGGGGACACAGTCCCGGGAGCATTTTTGCTACCCGTCTTCGGCGGGCCATGCCGGTTCCCGATGTTTCAGGCGACGGCGCCGAGGCACCAGGCCAGAACGCCCTTTTGCGCATGCAGGCGGTTCTCCGCCTCGTCGAACACCACCGATTGCGGCCCGTCGATCACCTCGTCGGTGACCTCGTCGCCACGGTGCGCCGGCAGGCAGTGCATGAACAGCGCGTCGGGCCGGGCCAGCCGCATCAGCTCGGCATTGACCTGATAGGGCCGCAGGATGGCATGGCGGTGCTCGCCTTCCTTGTCGCCCATCGACACCCAGGTGTCGGTCACGACGCAGTCGGCGCCACGGACCGCCTCCTTCGGATCGGTGCCGAGAACGACGGGGGCGTTCGATGCCTTGATCCAGTCGCGCAGCAGCTTGTTCGGCGCGAACTGCGGCGGCGTCGCCACCCGCAAGGTGAAGCCGAAGCGCTCCGCCGCATGCGCCCACGATGCCAGCACGTTGTTATCGTCGCCGGTCCAGGCCACCGTGCGTCCGGCGATCGGGCCGCGATGTTCCTCGAACGTCATCACGTCGGCCATGACCTGACAGGGATGCGAGCGCCGCGTCAGGCCGTTGATCACCGGCACCGTGGCGTTGTCGGCCAGTTCCATCAGCGCGTCGTGGCTGAGGATGCGGATCATGATGATATCGACGAAGCGCGACAACACCCGCGCGGTGTCGGAAATGGTCTCGCCGCGCCCGAGCTGCATCTCCTGCCCGGTCAGCATCAGCGGCTCACCGCCGAGCTGACGCATACCGACGTCGAACGACACCCGCGTGCGCGTCGAGGGCTTTTCGAAAATCATCGCCAGCGTCTTGCCGTCGAGCGGGCGGATGCGCTCACCGGCCTTGAGCTTCGCCTTCATCGCCACCGCCGCGTCGAGAATGCGGCGCAGCTCCGCCGTCGGCAGTTCGTTGAGATCGAGGAAATGCCGGAGTGGCGTACTCATCGCGCCACCGCCTGACGCGGCTGTTCGCCGGACAGCGCCACGCACGCCCGCTCGATGCAGCCGATGGCATGGTCGATCTCGCTTTCATCGACGACCAGGGGCGGCAATAGCCGCACCACGTTGTCGCCGGCGGCGACCGTCAGCAGCTTCTCCTCGCGCAGCGCGCCGATCAGATCGGCGGCCGGCACCTCGGCCTTGACGCCGAGCAGCAGGCCCTCGCCGCGGATGCCGCTGATGACGGTCGGGAAACGATCGACGAGACTCGCGAGCTTCTGCTTGAGCAGCAGCGACATCCGCTGCACATGGTCGAAAAAGCCGGGCGCCAGCATGACATCGAGCACGGCATTGGCGGCGGCTATCGCCAGCGGATTGCCGCCGAAAGTCGATCCGTGCGAGCCGGGCGTCATGCCGGAGGCGGCATCGGCGGTGGCCAGGCACGCGCCGATCGGAAAGCCGCCGCCGAGCGCCTTGGCCAGCGTCATCACGTCCGGCGTCACGCCGAACCTGCGGTAGGCGAACAGTTCGCCGGTGCGCCCCATGCCGGTCTGCACCTCGTCGAAGACGAGCAGCAGGCCGCGCTCGTCGCAGAGCTGGCGCAGCGCCCGGACGAACTCCGGCGCCGGCGCGCGCACCCCGCCCTCGCCCTGCACCGGCTCGATCAGGATGCCGGCGGTGTCCGGCCCGACCGCCTTCTTCACCGCCTCGATATCGCCGAGCGGCACCTGGTCGAAGCCGTCCATCGGCGGCCCGAAGCCTTCGAGATATTTTGCGGCGCCGGTCGCCGCCAGCGTCGCCAGCGTGCGGCCGTGGAACGCGCCCGCGAAGGTGACGATGCGATAGCGCTCGGGCTGGCCCTTGGCGGCAAAATGCCTGCGCGTGATCTTGATGGCGCATTCCAGCGCCTCGGCGCCGGAATTGCAGAAGAACACCACGTCGGCAAAGCTCTCCGCACACAGCCGTGCCGCGAGCCGCTCGCCGTCCGGGCTCTTGAACAGGTTCGACATGTGCCAGAGCTTCGTCGCCTGCTCCTGCAAGGCGGCAACGAGATGCGGATGCGCATGCCCGAGCGCGTTGACGGCAACGCCGCTGGTAAAATCGAGATAACGCTCGCCGGTGGTCGTGATCAGCCACGCGCCCTCGCCGCGCTCGAACGCAAGGTCGGTGCGGGCGAAAACGGGAAGCAGGTGGGCTTGCGAAATCTCTGTCATGATCGTCCAACCGAAAGACGGGCGGCCCGCGCTGGGGCGGCATCGCCGGCATCGTCGGCTCCGGCGGATGCGGCTGCCCGAAAACGAAATGTGCCGCCTTTCCAGGCGGCACGACATCATTCTATGACGCGCCCCAATACTGTCAACATTCGAGTTCCGCGCAGATGACGGTCCGCGCCGGCACAAAGACGAAGAAGCGCCGCCGGCAAAGCACTTTTCCGCTTGTGAGGCGAGGAATATGTGGACGCGACGGGACCGACTCTTGCGCGGGAGTCGGGCCATATTGTAGCGTCATGCCTGTCGAATACGACATCTCGTGCGGCACCGTTCGATCCTGAAACAGTCCTGATCCGACCAAGAGCGCAAGGCGCCTTCCGGTGCGCGCCTCGCGAGGGCTAAGGGATTCCGCCGGCAGGGATTTTGACCATGCCGGCGCCTGATGGCGGATCGGCGGGCGAGACGAAAGGAATGAAGCGATGACGGTAGTCACCTGGACCGACGATCGCGTGGAACAGCTCAAGAAGCTGTGGGAGGCGGGCCACTCCGCCAGCCAGATCGCGGCGGAACTCGGCAACGTCACCCGCAACGCGGTCATCGGCAAGGTTCATCGGCTCGGCCTGTCCGGGCGCGCCAAGGCGGCAACCTCGGCGGCCCCGCGGCAGCGCAAGGTACGCACCACGCAGCACGTCATCCGCACAGCACGGCCGGTGGCGCGCGGCAACACCGCGCTCGCCCATGTGTTCGAGGTCGAGGCCGATATCGAGGCCGACGCGGTGGCTCAGGACAACGTGGTGCCGATGAGCCAGCGCCTGACGCTGCTGGAACTCAACGATACAACCTGCCGCTGGCCGCTCGGCGATCCGGGTGCCGCCGACTTCGCCTTCTGCGGCGGCAAGACGCTGCCCGGCCTGCCCTATTGCTCCTACCACTGCCGCATCGCCTATCAGCCGGTGAACGACCGCCGCCGCGACCGCCGCCCGGCAAACGGCAAATAACCTGAAACGATAGGTAACCTGCGCTCAGCCGGCGATGGCGCCGGCCTGTGCGGTCGCCTTGGCGAAGCGGTCGTCGAGCGCATAGCCGGCCCCGCGCACGGTGCGGATCGGATCGATCTCGGCGCCCTCGTTGAGCACCTTGCGCAGCCGCCCGATATGCACATCGACGGTCCGCTCGTCGATATAGATGTCGCGGCCCCAGACGCTGTCGAGCAGCTGCTCGCGGCTGAACACCCGCCCCGGATGCTCGAGGAAAAACTCCAGCAGGCGATATTCGGTCGGGCCGAGATCGACAGGGCGGCCCGAACGCGCAACCCGGCGCTTGTCGCGGTCAAGCTCGATGTCGCCATAGGTCAGCACGCTGGCCAGCCGTTCGGGACGGGCGCGGCGCAGCAGCGCGCGCACCCGCGCCAGGAGTTCCGGCACCGAGAACGGCTTGACGATGTAGTCGTCGGCCCCGGTCGCCAGCCCGCGCACCCGCTCGCTTTCCTCGCCGCGCGCAGTCAGCATGATGATCGGCAGTTGCTGCGTTTCAGGGCGCGCGCGCAGGCGGCGGCACAGTTCGATGCCGGACAGCCCCGGCAGCATCCAGTCGAGCACGACGAGATCGGGAATGCGCTCCTTGAGCACAATATCGGCCTCGTCGCCGCGGCCGACGATCTCGACGTCGTAGCCCTCGGCCGCGAGGTTGTAGCGCAGAAGCGTCGTCAGCGCCTCCTCATCCTCGACCACCAGAATACGTGCGCTCATTGCCGTCCTTCCGCCTGCGGCCCGGGGGCCGCCCTCGTGAACGAGGTGACGTCGCCCTTCGGGCGCTTCTCGGCAAGCTGCTGGCCCTCGATCATGTAAAACACCGTCTCGGCAATGTTGGTGGCATGATCGCCGATGCGCTCGATATTTTTAGCGCAGAACATCAGGTGAATACAGAAGCTGATGTTGCGCGGGTCCTCCATCATGTAGGTCAGAAGTTCCCGGAACAGCGAGGTGCAGATCGCGTCCACCTCCTCGTCGCCGCTCCACACCGCGAGCGCCGCCGGCAGGTCCTGCGCGGCATAGGCGTCGAGCACGGCACGCACCTGCGACTGCACGAGGTCGGTCATGTGTTCCAGCCCGCGCATCAACTGCATCGGCTGAAAATCGGAATCGAGCGCGGCGACGCGCTTGCCGATGTTTTTCGACAGGTCGCCGATGCGTTCCAGATCGGTGGCAAGCCGCATCGCGCCGACGATGGCGCGCAGGTCCACGGCCATCGGCTGGCGCCGCGCGATGGTCAGCACCGCACGCTCCTCGATCTCGCGCTGCAGCCGGTCGATCTCGGCATCGGCGGCAACGACGGCGTTGCCCTGGGCGATATCGCGGCGAATGAGGGCATCGACCGCATCGACCATCTGCCGCTCGGCAAGTCCCCCCATCTCGGCGGCAAGTCCGGTCAGTTCCTGAAGATCGCTGTCGAACGCCTTCGACGTATGTTCGAGCACCATGGTGTTCTCTCCTAGCCGAAGCGGCCCGTGATGTAATCCTGCGTGCGGCGGTCGGCCGGCGAGGTGAAGATCCTGTTGGTCTCGTCGAACTCGATCAGCTCGCCGAGATACATGAAGGCGGTGAAGTCGGAGACGCGCGCCGCCTGCTGCATGTTGTGGGTGACGATGACGATGGTGTAGTCGCTCTTGAGCTCGTTGATCAGTTCCTCGATCTTCGCGGTCGAGATCGGATCGAGCGCCGAGCACGGCTCGTCGAACAGGATCACCTCGGGGCGCACCGCCACGGTGCGGGCGATGCACAGCCTTTGTTGTTGCCCGCCGGACAGGCTGAGGCCGTTGGCGGCGAGCTTGTCCTTGACCTCGTCCCACAAGGCGGCGCGGCGCAGCGACTGCTCGACGCGGCCGTCGAGCTCGCGCTTGGGCAGCTTCTCGTAAAGGCGGATACCGAAGGCGATATTCTCGTAGATCGACATCGGGAACGGCGTCGGCTTCTGGAACACCATGCCGATGCGCGCGCGCAACAAGTTGACGTCCTGGCCCGGCGCGACGATGTTCGCGCCGTCGAACATCACCTCGCCGGCGGCGCGCTGGTTCGGGTAGAGGTCGTACATGCGGTTGAGCACGCGCAGCAGCGTGGACTTGCCGCAGCCCGACGGGCCGATGAAGGCGGTGACGCGGTTTTCGTACAGCGGCAGCGTGATGCTCTTCAGGGCGCGGGCATCGCCGTAGAAGAACTCGAGGTTGCGGATGGCCACGCGCTCTTTCAGGACGGCCGTGTCGAGCGGCGGGCGGGTGGCGGGAGCGATCAATGGCGTGGAGGCGTTCATGACGTTTTCCTCGTTGCGGCGAGCGTCCTTGCCAAAATGCTCAGGGCGAGGACCGAGAAGGTGATGATCAGCGCACCGGTCCAGGCCAGCCGCTGCCAGTCTTCATAAGGACTGAGCGCGAACTGGAAGATCACCGTCGGCAGGCTCGCCATCGGCGCATTGAGATCGGTGGAGAAGAACTGGTTGTTGAGCGAGGTAAACAACAGGGGCGCGGTTTCGCCGCTGATGCGCGCCACCGCCAGCAAAACCCCGGTGACGATGCCCGACAGCGCCGCCCGGTAGGCGATGCGGGTGATCATCCGCGAGCGCGGCAGGCCGATCGAAGCCGCCGCCTCGCGCAGCGTGTCCGGCACCAGAAGCAGCATGTCCTCGGTGGTGCGCACGACGACGGGAATCACGATCACCGCCAGGGCCGCGGCGCCGGCGATGCCGGAGAAGTTCCCCATCGGCCGCACCATCACCTCGTAGATGAACAGACCGACGACGATGGAGGGCGCCGACAGCAGGATATCGTTGATGAAGCGCACGACCGAGGTCAGCTTGTCGTGCCGGCCGTACTCGGCCATGTAGGTGCCGGCCAGCATGCCGATCGGAGCGCCGATCACGATCGCGAGAACGGTCATGATCAGGCTGCCGACGATGGCGTTGAGCAGGCCGCCGTCGGAACCGGGCGGCGGCGTCATCTCGGTGAACACCGCAAGCGACAGGCCGCTGAGGCCATTCCATACCAGCACGCCGAGGATCAGCGCGAGCCATGCGAGGCCGATACCGGTCGCGATGAACGAAGCGGCCATCGCCACCGTGTTGCGGCGGCGGCGCGCGGCATAGAGGGAAGCGTCCATCAGCCGATCCTCCGTTCGATGCGCAGCAGCATGTAGCGCGCCGCGGCCAGCACGATCAGGGTGATGACGAACAGGATCAGGCCGAGCGCGATCAGCGAGGCGGTATAGACTTCGCCGATCGCTTCCGTGAACTCGTTGGCGATCGAGGCGGAGATTGTCGTTCCCGGCGCCAGCAGTGAAGCGGTGATGCGATGGGCGTTGCCGATCACGAAGGTTACCGCCATCGTCTCGCCCAGCGCACGGCCAAGGCCGAGCATGACGCCACCGATGACGCCGACCCGCGTATAGGGCAGCACGACATGGCGCATCACTTCCCAGGTCGAACAGCCGAGCCCGTAGGCTGCCTCTTTCAGCACCGGCGGTACCGCCTCGAACACGTCGCGCGAGATCGAGGTGATGAACGGCAGTACCATGATGGCGAGGATCAGGCCGGCAGTGAGCACGCCGATGCCGTAAGGGGGACCGGCGAACAGCGACGACAGCACCGGCACGCTGCCGAAGGCGGAGATCAGCGCCGGCTGCACATGCACCTGGAGGAACGGCGCCAGCACGAACAGGCCCCAGATGCCGTAGATGATGCTCGGAATGCCGGCCAGCAGCTCGACCGCGACCCCGATCGGCCGACGCAGCCACTTTGGACACAGCTCGGTCAGAAACAGCGCGATCAGCAGGCCGAACGGCACCGCGATCACCATCGCGATCAAAGAAGTGACGAGCGTGCCGTAGATCGGCGCCAGCGCGCCGAACTGCTCGGTCACCGGATTCCAGCTCTGCGTCGTCAGGAAGGAAAAGCCGAATGCCTGCAACGCCGGCATCGCACCGATGACGAGCGCGACGATCACGCCGCCCAGCAACGCCAGCACCATGATGGCGGCGATGCGGGTCACACTCCGAAAAACAACGTCCCCCAGCCGCAGCTTGCCGAGAGCCCTGGCGCGGTCCGCCGCGTCCTGGGCGCTCATGCCGGCGCCACTCCACGTCATATCAACCACAAGCCGCCTCCTGGCCCACGACTTTCATCCCGCCCGTCATTTGCCGGGCATAGCCGTTCGCAGAACGGCGTCGTTTCGTTAAATCCTGCCGGCGATCCAGCCCCTTCCCACCCTCCCCCGCGAGCGGGAGAGGGATAAAGGGTCGAGGCGTGCCCGAATTCCATCAGAAGCGGGACGGCTCTAGTTCGTAACCGCGTAGACGGTCTTGCCGTCGGCGTCCTTGATCTCGGAGGTCCAGGTCTGACGGATCAGCTTCACGACGCTCTCAGGCATCGGCACATAGTCGAGATCCTTGGCGAGCTGGCTGCCGTTCTTGTAGGCCCAGTCGAAGAATTCCAGCGCGATCCTGGCGTCGGCCGGTGACTTCGGCTGCTTGTGGATCAGGATGAACGTCGCCGCGGCGATCGGCCAGGCGTCGGCGCCGGGTTCATTGGTGAGGATCAGATAGTAGCCGGGCGCCTTGCTCCAGTCGGCACCGGCCGCAGCCGCGGCAATCGATTCCGCCGTCGCCGTCACCGCCTTGCCGTCCTTGTTGACCAGCTTGGTGGTGGTCAGGTTGTTCTGCTTGGCGTAGGCGGTCTCGACGTAGCCGATCGAGCCCTTGGTCTGCTTGACGTTGTTGGCGACACCCTCGTTGCCCTTGGCGCCGATGCCGGAGGCCGCCGGCCACTGCACCGCGGTGCTGGAGCCGACCTTCGACTTCCACTCGGGGCTGATGCTGGAGAGGTAGTTGGTGAACACGAAGGTGGTGCCGGAGCCGTCGGAGCGATGCACCAGCGCGATCGCCTGCGACGGCAGCTTGGCGCTGGGGTTCAGTTTCTTGATCGCCGGATCGTCCCAGGTCTTGATCTCGCCGAGGTAGATTTTGGCCAGCGTGTCGCCATCGAGCGTCAGATCGCCGCTGGCAACGCCATCGATATTGATGACGGGCACGACGCCGCCGAGCACGGTCGGAAACTGGATCAGGCCTTCCTTGTCGAGCTGTTCGGGCTTGAGCGGCATGTCGGACGCGCCGAAGGTCACGGTGCGGGCAACCACCTGCTTGATGCCGCCGCCCGAGCCGATCGACTGATAGTTCAGGCCGTGGCCGGTCTCCTTTTTGTAGGCCTCGGCCCACTTGGCATAAACCGGATAGGGGAAGCTCGCGCCGGCGCCGGAAATGTCCGCGGCGAGAGCCGGGAAAGCGACCGCGGCGGCAACGCCGGCGGCGACGATCGTCTTGATCAAACTCACAGGCTTTCTCCATCGTATGGGGTGGCGCCGGTGCTGCGACCGGGCTCGCGACCACCCTTAAGAGCAGGCGATGGAGCTTTTACGAAGCCTGGATGACAGTCCGATGACAGCCCTCAAACCCCTGACAAGCCCTTGATTTCGTTTTGATTTTACCTGGGCGCGGAATGCGGCGCGGCGGCCTGCTGACGGGGAAAACAGGCGGTGAAGGTTGCCCCCTGTCCGAGCGTGCTGTCGATCAACAGCCGCCCGCGGTGGCGGTTGAGAATGTGCTTCACCAGCGACAGTCCAAGACCGGTGCCGCCCAGCGCGCGGCTGTCGCCGGCATCGATGCGATAGAAGCGCTCGGTCAACCGCGGCAAATGTTCGGGCGCGATGCCGCGGCCGTGGTCGCGCACCGCGATCTGCCATTCCGGCGCGCCTTCGGGGCTCGCCTCGGCGCTGAGCCGCACCTCGACGCGCTTGCCGGAGGCGCCGTATTTGAGCGCGTTCTCGATCAGGTTCTCGACCAGCCGCAGCACCTCCTCGCGGTCGCCGAGAATCGTCGCCGGGACGTCCGGCAGTTCGACCTCGACGGCGAGATCGCGGTCGCGCGCCAGCGGCTCCAGCCCGTCGCAGACCTGGCGGACGATCGGCACGAGATCGATCACCGTCTCCGGCCGGAGGTGGGTGCGCAGTTCGACACGCGACAGCGACAGCAGGTCATCGATCAGTCGCGCCATGCGGCCGGCCTGCGCCCGCATGATGCCGAGAAACCGCTCGCGCGCCTCGGGATCGTCGCGCGCCGGACCGAGCAGCGTGTCGATGAAGCCGGTCACCGCCGCCAGCGGCGTGCGCAGTTCGTGGCTGGCATTGGCGACGAAATCCGCCCGCATCTCCTCGACGCGTCGCAGCGGCGTCAGGTCGTGGAAGGTCATCAGCAGGTGCTGATCGGCGCCGCCAAGCGCGGTCGGCATCGGCACCGGCGCGACCACCAATTCCATCCAGCGTTCGAGCGGCCCGCGATCGAGATAGGTGGTGCGGCGCTCGGTGGCATCGGTCAGGGTCTTGCGCAGCAGGGTAAGGATTTCCGGCGCACGCAGCGCGAACTGCACCGGCTCGCCTTCGCGCAGCGCCGGTGCGAACTGCGCCGCGGCGGCATTGAAATGCAGAACCCGCCCGGCGCGGTCGAGCAGCACGGCGGGGTCCGGCATGCCGGCGATGAGCGCTTGCGCCACCGCGGTACGATTGGTGTCGTGTTCGGTCAGGACATCGAGGGGCACGGCGGCGTCGTGAAGTTGCCACGGCACCAGCGCGCCGCCAACGACGCTGGCAAATGCCAGCAGAGCATGAATCGGTGACAGGTTTGCGAACATCGCGAGCGCGGCGAGCGCCACCGCCGCGGCGAACAGCACGATGGCGCTGCGCCGCAGCCGGTCGGGCCATGCCGCGAACGGCGACGGGGGATGGTCGGATCGGTCGGCCATGACGGCTAGGGTTTTCTGCTTTTGACGGAAGGATCGGTTGTCATGCGCATCCATCCATTTCGAGAGAGATGGATTGCCGGGTCAAGTCCGGCAACGACTCAAGACCGCAGCGGCTCCAACGGCGGGCGCGGCGTAAGGCACCGTCAGCCCGGCGGCTCGCTGTTGACGAGCGGCGGCTTGATGACGGCGCCTGGCGCGGCGCGCCGGCCGCGCGCGCTGATCAATGCTTCGCGCGCGGTCAACAGCAGCACCGCGATGATGAATGGCACGATGTAGTAAAGCAGCCGGAACAACAGCATGCCGGCCAAAAGCCCTTCCTTGTCCATCTGCGACAGACCGACCAGCATCGCCGCGTCGAACACCCCGAGGCCACCCGGCGAATGACTGGCAAAGCCGAGCAGGGTCGCCGTGACGAACACCACCGCGACCACCGGAAAGCCAAGGTCGGGCTCGGCCGGCACCAGCATGTACATGGCGAGCGCGCAGAACGTCAGATCGACGATGCCGATGCCGATCTGCAGGAGCGTCAGCGGCCCGTCCGGCAGGTCCACCGTCCACGAGCCGCGGCCGACCCGGCGCGGCTGGACCCAGACCCAGGCGACATAGATGACCAGCGCCGCCAAGATGACGAAGGCCAGCACGCGGTTGACGGCCGGCGGCAGCAGGTCGATCGCGCTCGCCGCCTCGGGATGGTAGGCGACGCCGATGCCGAGCACCGCGATGTTGCCGAGCCAGAACGTGAGGCCGGCCAGAAAGCACACCTTCGCCACCTCGATGGCGTTGACGTCCCAGCCGGAATAGATGCGATAGCGCACCGCGCCGCCGGTAAAGGCGCTGGCGCCGACATTGTGGCCGACCGAGTAGCTGGTGAAGGCGGCGAGCGCCTTGATGCGGTAGGGCACGTCGCGCCGGCCGATCGCGTACAGTGCAAACAGGTCGTAAAAGGTCAGGGTGAAATAGCCGCAGGCGACGGCGATGCCGGCCATCACGATGGCGCGGTTGTCGATCTGGCTGATGGCGTCGAGCACCTTCTCGACGTTGATGTCGCGCAGGATGTGGTAGAGCACATAGCAGGCGACGGCGATCACGGTGATGCTGAGGGCGACACCGAGCCGATGCAGCACCTGCTTGTCACGCAGGAACTTGAGCACCCTGCCTATGGCCGGCGGCAACGGCACCTCAGACCATGCCTCCGGCCGCGACCGTTGGCCGGTCACAGCGGCGGCCGCCTCGGCAACGCCCGCGCTGCGGCGCCGGACTGGGGAGCCACCTTCCCGCGATATGGTCCGTCACAGTCAGCGTCAGCATTACGATCAGGTCGAAAGCGCTACCGGGAAACGCAAGGCCGCGTCGCCACCAAAATTTGAACCGAGCCCACGACGTCCGTTTGCCGCAGGGATCGCACCCCGTCAGATCGGACAGGCCACGGTTCCGGCTCAGCGTCGTCAAACAGGAGGGGACTGGACGGGTGCCGCGACTCCCTTCGGCCGATGCGCCGAACGGCCCGCGATGTCCCCCCTTGAGGGACTGCTGTAACCCGTTTCGAAAGTCGGCGCCACCACAACCGGCGGGGCGCTTCGCCGCAAGGGCGCGCGGTCCGATCCGGCCGGAGAGATCAGGCGCGGGCGGACCGCCGCAGATTGCGCGCCACCACCTTGCCGCGCAGCCAGGCGCCGGGCACGCAGCCGATGACATAGGCCGCCAGCATCAGGAGGGCAAGGTCGAGCCCGTAGCCGGCGCGACCCGGCACCGCCTGCACGGCGGCCAGCGCCAACAGCGCCACCGCGAGCAGCAGCGCCTGCTGCAGCGTCGCCCGCGACAGGCCGCGGCCATGGCTCACCACCGAGATCCAGCCCATGGCGAAGCCGAGGAACCAGGCCGCCGCCAGCCACCCCCAAAGGTACGTCAGGAGAAAGCTCATCGCTACCTCACCACGAATTCGATACGGCGGTTCTGCGCCCTGCCCTCGACGGTGGCGTTCGAGGCCACCGGCCGCAGGCTGCCGGCGCCGAGGGCGGTGAACCGTTCGGGCGGCAGCCCGGCTTTGACCAGATAATCGACAACCGCCTGGGCGCGCCGCTCGGACAGAAGCTGGTTGGCCGGCTCCTCCCCCTCGGCGTCGGTATGGCCGATCACATCGATCGGGGCCGACGGGCAGCGCATCGCCGTCTCCACCACGCGGTCGAGCAGCCCGGCCGAATCGCGGTCGATGGTGGCGTCGCCCGATTCGAATCGGATCGCCGCCTTGCCCATAAGCTGCATCAGCAGGTCCTGGCATACCGTGGCATCGACCGGGCCGACCGCCGGGCGCACCGTGATCTCCGTCTTGGCGCGCCAGTCCTTGGGCAAATGCGACAACAGATTGAGACGGATATCGGTGACCGCGGCGGCATAGAGCGCATCGCCCGTCACCGTGATCTCGCGGTCGGAGATGACGAGGCTGCCGGTCGAGACGCGCGACAGCGCCTCCAGCGCCGGGATCGCCGCGGCGACAAAACCCGCCGGCGCGCCGATGCTGGTCCTGAGCTGATCGACCACCTTCTCGTTGAAGAATTTTCGCCCCGCCGCGGCAATGATGTGATCCTTGGCGGTGTCGTCGGGGACGTTGCCGGTCAGCGTCACGGTGTCGGCGACCGGGTCCTTGTTGGCCTGGAATACGTAAGGCGGCGCCTGGATCACGTTGGCGGCCACCGAATACCCCGGCGGCAAGCCCTTGAGCGCGGCGGCGATCGCCTCGCGCCCGCCAAGCTCGCGCGCCATGCCGGACAGCTTGACGGCGGTATCGGACAGCGAGATGCGCGCGTCCTTGAGCTTTGCCACCTGCTCGATCAGGAGCGACGCGGCCGCGTCGAACCGCGCCGGCGCGCCGCGTGCGAGCCGCATGTGATCGGCAATCTCGACCTCGCCCAGGCTCGCGCGCGCCGTCTCGACAAGGCGCGCCCGGATCGCCGGCAGCGGCGCATTGCCGCCGAGCGTCACCCGCACCACGTCGCGCTCGACGGTCCATACGAACGGCCGCGCCTCGGGCACCAGCCGGCTCTCGTCGATCACCAGGCGGATGCCCGGCACCGCCTCGATGGCGGCGACGGCGCTCTGCCGGCCCTCGCGGGAAAACGCGGCCGCGGCGAAGGTGAGGTCGCGGCCTGACACGCCGAGCTGCGTCTGGTCGAGCACGTTGCCCTCCAGCGCCTGCCCGGCACGGGCGGCGAGTTCACGCTCGAGCGGTGCCGTCGTGCTCCACAGGGCTGCGACCCATAACACGGCGAGAGGAACCAGCCCCGGCCACCATTTGTGGGTCCATTGGAAGAAACGGCGCATGCCTTGCTCTGGCTTGCGTGCGCAGCACGCTGAGGGAACGCCCGGCCGGCTTGCCGGGCATCAGGAACCACAGAGAAAACAAACCGTTGCCGGGCTGTCAATTTGCAAAACCGTAAAGCTCACGCGAAATGCAGTGAACCGACTAACCGTTTCTTCAGCCGCATCTGCCACAATCACGCGATGGTCCCGCCGATCCCCCTGCCGCATCCGGCCATCGCTCCATGAGACCCTCGCGCGATCGCATCATCCGCGCCGGCCTCGGCACGCTGGCCCTGACCGGCCTGCACCGCCTGTTCAAGCCGGTGTTCGGCGGCATGGGTGCCATCTTCATGCTGCACCATGTCCGCCCCGCCCGCGAGGGCGCATTCCAGCCCAACCAGCTTCTCGAGATCACGCCGCAGTTCCTGCGCGCCACGCTGGCCTATCTCCGTGCCGAAGGGATCGAGATCGTCACGCTCGACGAGATGCGTCGCCGCCTCAACGCGCGCGACACCGGGCCGCGCTTCGCCTGTCTCACCTTCGATGACGGCTATCGCGACAACCGCGACGTGGCGCTGCCGATCCTGCGCGAATTCGACGCGCCGGCGACCGTTTATGTAGCAAGCGATTTCGCCGAAGGGCGCGGGCGGCTGTGGTGGGTGGCGCTGGAACGCCTGATCGCCGCCAACGACCGCATCACGGTGACGATCGACGGCGGCGAGCAGCGCTTCGAGACGACGACCGTCGAGGGCAAGCGCGCCGCCTTCGCCCACCTCAACGGCTGGGTGGTGGCGCAGGCCGACGACCGCGCCGCGGTGCGCGCCGTCGGCGAGTGGTGCGCGCGCCATGGCATCGCCAGCGACGGCATCGGCAGCGAACTCTGCATGTCATGGGACGAGTTGCGCGCCTTCGCAGCCGATCCGCTGATCACCATCGGCGCCCACACCGTCACCCATTGCAACCTTGCCAAGCAGGACGAGGCCACCGCACGCACCGAGATGGTCGACAGCCGCGCGAGGATCGCCGCCGCGCTCGGCCGCGACGTGGCGCATTTCGCCTACCCTTACGGCTATCGCAGCGCTGCCGGCCCCCGCGAGTTCGCGCTTGCCGAAACGCTCGGCTTCGCCACCGCCGTCACCACCCGCCCCGGCATGGTGTTTACTGCGCATGCCGGTCACCTTACGGCGCTGCCACGCATCTCACTCAACGGCAACTACCAGGAGCCGCGCTTTCTGCCGCCGCTCGCCTCGGGGGCGGCAACCGCGCTATGGAATGGCTTCCGCCGCCTCGACGTCGGCTGATGCGGCGTCCTTGACACCCGCGCGGTTGCAACCCCACAACCGCGACGACGACATGGGAGGTATTATGCTCGAGAATCTATTCTCACTTGCCGGGCGTATCGCCCTCGTCACCGGCGGCTCGCGCGGCCTCGGCAAGATGATCGCGCAGGGCTTTCTCGCGCAAGGTGCAGCGCGCGTCTACATCACCGCGCGCAAGGCCCAAGCCTGCGAGGCGACCGCGCAGGAACTGACGGCGCAGTTCGCCGGCGAATGCGTCGCGCTGCCGATCGACATCTCGACGGTCGAAGGCGTGGAGAAACTGGCAAGCGCCTTCACGGCACGCGAGCAAAAGCTCAACATCCTCGTCAACAATGCCGGCGCGGCCTGGGCCGCCGACTTCGACGAGTTTCCCGAAAGCGGTTGGGACAAGGTGGTCGATCTCAACCTCAAGACGCCATTCTTCCTCACCAAGGCGCTGGCCGCTCCGTTGCGCGCCGCCGCCTCCGCCGCGCAGCCCGCCAAGGTCATCAACATCGCCTCGATCGATGGCATCTTCATCAACCCGCTCGAGACCTACCCTTACGCCGCGAGCAAGGCCGGGCTGATCCACCTGACGCGACGCATGGCGGCGCGGCTGATCGAGGACCACATCGCCGTGAGCGCGATCGCGCCGGGTGCGTTCGGCTCCGAGATGAACCGTGCCGCACGCGACAATGCCGAAGGCGTGGCGCGGCGCGTGCCGGCCCGCCGCGTCGGCACCATCGAGGACATCGCCGGCACCGCGATCTATCTGGCCTCGCGCGCCGGCGACTACGTGGTCGGCGCCACCGTGACCGTGGACGGCGGCGTCGCCTTCGGCAGCCCCGGCTTCGAAGGCAAGAGCTGGGATTGACCGCGCGATGCCAAAAGACGCCGTTTCGCTCGCCCGCGACCTGATCCGCTGCCCGTCGGTGACGCCGCTCGACGCCGGCGCGCTCGGCGTGCTCGACCGCGTGCTGTCCGACGCCGGCTTCGAGACGCACCGCGTCACCTTCACCGAGCCCGGCAGCCCGCCGGTCGACAACCTCTACGCCCGCATCGGCGAGGCGCGGCCGCACCTCGTGTTCGCCGGCCATACCGACGTGGTGCCGGCGGGCGACGAGACGGCGTGGCGGCACGGCGCGTTTTCCGGAGAGGTTGCGGACGGCCTGCTCTACGGTCGCGGCGCGGTGGACATGAAGGGCGGACTGGCCTGCGCGGTCGCCGCCACGCTCGATCACCTCGCCACCCATGGCGGCAAGGTCGACGGCTCGATCTCGTTTCTCGTCACCGGCGACGAGGAAGGCCCCGCCGTCAACGGCACCGTCAAACTGCTGCAATGGGCGGCCGCGCGCGGCGAGACGTTCGACCACTGCGTGTTGAGCGAGCCGAGCAACGTCGCCGAGCTTGGCGACACCATCAAGGTCGGCCGGCGCGGCTCGCTGTCCGGCACGCTGATCGTCGAGGGCAGGCAGGGCCACGTCGCCTATCCGCATCGCGCGGTCAACCCGATCCCCCGCCTTGCGACGCTAATCGCAGCGGTGCTGGCCGAGCCGCTCGACTGCGGCAACGACATGTTCCAGGCGTCGAACCTGGAGTTCGTCTCCGCCGACGTCGGCAATCCGGCCTGGAACGTCATCCCCGGCGAGGCGCGCGCGCGCTTCAACATCCGCTACAACGACTGCCACACGCAGGCTTCGCTCAAGGCGCTGGTCGAAGCCCGCATCCGTGCTGCGGGCGACAATGGCAGTCACGCCCGCATCGTCTGGGAGCCGTCGAACGCCGACGTGTTCCTGACCCGGCCGGGGCCGTTCACCGATCTCGTCGCCGCCGCGATCGAGGAAGTGACCGGCCGCAGGCCCGAGATGAGCACCGGCGGCGGCACCTCGGACGCGCGCTTCATCACGCACTATTGCCCGGTGCTGGAGTTCGGCCTGGTCGGCGACACCATGCACCAGATCGACGAGCGCGTGCCGGTCGCCGACCTCGAGCGGCTGACGCAGATCTATCGCGGCGTGCTGGAACGCTACTTCGCATGACGGTGCTGGTGCTGACCGCGCTGCCGGGCGAGCTGGACGGGGCGCGCGCGCCGGACGGCGTCCGCGTCGTCTATACCGGCGTCGGCAAGATCAACACCGCGATCGCCGCCGCCGAGGCGCTGCGCGCGGCGGCGCCGCGGCTTGTCGTCAACTACGGCACCGTCGGCCGGATCGATGCGGCGCTCAACGGCCTCGTCGAGATTTCCCATGTCGTGCAGCGCGACATGATGGCGATGCCGCTGGCGCCGCGCGGTGTCACGCCGCTCAGCGAGGACGACCACATTCTCGCCTCCGGCTACGGCAGCGTGGTCTGCGGCACCGGCGACAGTTTCGTCACCGTCGCCGACCCCTGGCTCGCGGAGAACAATGTCGGCGTGGTCGATATGGAGTTGTTCGCCATCGCCCGCGCCTGCGTGCGCTACGGCGTGCCGTGGCGCGCCTTCAAGTTCATCACCGACGGCGCCGACGAAGCCGCCGCCGACCACTGGAGCGCCAACGTCGCGAACGGCGAGGCGTTGTTCTGGGACGCGCTGCGGCGGCAGGTTCTGGCGTAGGGCGTTAGGAACACAACCGTCATCGTCATGCCCGCGCTCGTCGCGGGCATTCACGTCTTTATGACGCTTCATCGAGGAAGACGTGGATGGCCGGGACGAAGCCCGGCCATGACGACAAATAATAACTTCCGATAGGACGCCCCTCAGTAATCGACCCGCACCAGATAAAGCCCCTCCGGCGGCGCGACCGGGCCGCAGGCGCAGCGCGCGCACGCGGCGAGCGCGGCGGCGAGATCGTCGGCGCTCCAGCGCCCCTCGCCGACCCACACCAGCGAGCCGACCATCGAGCGCACCTGGCTGTGCAGGAACGAGCGCGCCGAGGTGACGATGTCGATGCGCTCGCCGTCGCGCGTCACGTCGAGCCGGTCGAGCGTCTTGACCGGCGACTTCGCCTGGCACTCGGTGTCGCGGAAGGTGGTGAAGTCGTGCTTGCCGACCAGATGCCGCGCCGCGGCGTGCATCGCCACGGCATCGAGCGTCTTCGGCACGCGCCAGGCGCGGCCGGCATCGAGCGCGAGATTGGCGCGGCTGTTGACGATGCGGTAGCGATAGTGCCGGCGCAACGCCGAGAAGCGCGCGTCAAAACTTTCCGGCACCACCTCGACCGAAAGCACGCCAATGGGCGCGGGCCGCACATGCGCGTTGAGCGCGTCGCGCAGCCGGCCGGGCGGAAAATCGCGGACCAGATCGAGATGCGCGACCTGCGCCAGCGCATGCACGCCGGCATCGGTGCGGCCGGCGCCCTGCACGCGCACGGTCTCGCCGACGGTCGCCTTGACCGCCGCCTCGAGCGCGCCCTGCACGGTCGGCTGATGGTCCTGCACCTGCCAGCCGCAGAACGGGCCGCCGTCGTATTCGATCACCAGCCGGTAGCGCGGCATCGCTTAAAGCCGCGCCGGCGGCATAAGCGCCGTGCCGCGCAAAAATTCCGCCGCCGCCATCGGCGCCTTACCGGCGCGCTGCAGTTGCACGATGCGGATCGCGCCCTCGCCGCAGGCGACGGTCAGAAAACCGTCGAGCAGCGCGCCCGGCGCGCCCGCCCCTTCGGCCAGCGCGCAGCGCAACAGTTTTAGCCGCACCCGCTCACCACCGATGTCGGCCTCGCACCACGCGCCGGGAAACGGCGACAGCCCGTGGATGTGGCGCAGCACGGCGGGCGCGGGCTTCGTCCAGTCGATGCGCGCCTCCGCCTTGTCGATCTTGCCGGCATAGCTCGCCCCTGCCGCCGGCTGCGGCGTGAGCTGCAACTGGCCGCGCTCCAGCGCGGCAATCGCCCGCACCATCAGGTCGGCGCCGATACGCGCCAGCGCATCGTGCAGGTCGCCGGCGGTCATCGTCTCGGTAATGGCGATGCGCTCGGCCATCGCCACGTCGCCGGTGTCGAGCCCGGCATCCATCTTCATCACCATCACGCCGGTCTCGGCGTCGCCCGCCATGATCGCCCGGTTGATCGGCGCGGCGCCGCGCCAGCGTGGCAGCAGCGAGGCGTGGAGATTGAAGCAGCCGAGCCGCGGCGTATCGAGAATGTCCTGCGGCAGGATCAGGCCATAGGCCACCACCACCGCGACATCGGCACCGAAGGCGCGCATCGCCGCCGCCGCGTCCTCGCTGCGCAGCGTCTTCGGCGTCAGGACCGGCACGCCGAGGCGCCGTGCCGCCTGCTCGACCGGCGTCGGTTGCGGTTTCATGCCACGGCCGGCCGGCTTGGCCGCGCGGGTGTAGACGGCGGCGATCTCGTGGCCGTGGCTTGCCAGTTCGAGCAGCGTCGGCACCGCGAAATCGGGCGTGCCCATGAAGATCAGGCGCAGCGGCATGGGATCGTCGTCGTTCGCCCGGCTTAGCAGGCGTGGGGGTCACTCGGCGGCGGCGCGCTTGGCCGCCTTGGCGAATTTCTTCAGCACGCGGTCGCGCTTGAGCTTGGAGAGGTAGTCGACGAACAACACGCCGTCGAGATGGTCGATCTCGTGCTGAATGCAGGTGGCGAAAAGGCCCTCGGCATCCTCCTCGTGCGGCTTGCCGTCGAGGTCGAGATAACGCACGCGCACCCGCGCCGGGCGCTCGACCTCGCCGTAGTATTCGGGGATCGACAGGCAGCCTTCCTCGTAGACCGACAAGTCGTCGGACCGCGCCACGATCTCGGGGTTGATGAACACGCGCGGGTTGGGGGCGCTGTCCTCGTCCTCCTTGCGGGCGAGGTCCATGGTGACGATGCGCAGCGGCTCGGCCACCTGGATGCCGGCGAGCCCGATGCCGGGGGCCTCGTACATGGTCTCGAGCATGTCGTCGGCGAGCCGGCGGATTGCCGGCGTCACCGCCTCGATCGGCGCGGAGACCACCCGCAACCGCTTGTCGGGCAGGATGATGATGTCGCGTAGAGCCATGGCCGCGATGTAATGCGCGCGGGGAACGCGGTCAATCGCAGCACCGTTCTATTTTTGTTCCGGAACGTCGAATCGTGCTAGAAACGCCCGATGATCGCCGCCGACACCCTTTTCTCCGTGAACGGCTTCGCCGTCAGCGCCGGCATGGCGCTGGCCGCGTTCGGCGGGCTCGCGCTCGCGCTGCTCGTCGTCATCGCCATCGTGCTGGCGCGCGGCGGCCGCCGCGACCACGAGGCGGCGATGGCGCAGGCGATCCGCGCCGACGAACTGGAGGAACGCGTCGCCGAGATGCTGCGGGCGCAGACCGAGACCGCCGGCCGCCTCGCCGCCATGGGCGAGGCGCTGGCCGGGCGGCAGGCGGAGATGGCGCGCGCCATGAGCGAGCGGCTCGACGCCGTCGGTCATCGCGTCGGCCAGTCGATGCAGGAGACCACCCGCCACACCGCCG
>Ga0207868_1000117_pt1 | contig 110432 bp, 93 predicted proteins | sample Passage237B_FD_187370 | JGI IMG/M metagenome (GOLD analysis project Ga0207868, IMG submission 187370) | Cellulose adapted compost microbial communities from Newby Island Compost Facility, Milpitas, CA, USA - Passage2 37B (SPAdes) (version 3) ...
CTTGGCGGAGTTCTTTGAGCTTGTCGATTTGCTGTTCCTTGATGGCTACCAGTTCATCTATCTTCGCACATTTATCATCTAAGAAACGGGCAATGGCTTCTTGCTCGTGAAGGGGAGGGAGAGGAATAAATATATTGCCTATATCATTGATGGAAATATTTTCTTGTGCACTCCCAAAACATTCAAGAAAAATTGGTATTTGAATTATTTGTGATTTAAAAATATTACTTAATAAGGCATTCGAACATTTTATGTTTGCTCTAATAAGGCCGACTCTCTGGTTCAAATACGCAATCGATTCAAGGTTGTAGGTATTTGTCTTTCCAATAGTGGCACCTGTTAAAGCAACCAAAATATCGTCGCGCTTTACAATAAATTTTTCGATTCCGGCAATGCTGTATTTGCTTATGTCCACTCGCTTATAAGAATCTGCTGAACTATTCTCAATATCACCTATTCGAATTAATATTTCACCTTCATCACCGATATCTTCTGATTTAAACGCATAACCGTTAATTATGCTTGCATTAAACTTTAGTCTTCTCACCTCCCAATGGCTTGGTATTTCCCCAATCCAATCTATTCCGCTGTCTTTGTAGGCGGGATAGCGGGCTAAGCTTTGAGCCGGGCTATGTATATCGAGTGCACTCATTGTTGTTTCCATTTTTTTAGCATCCCAAAATTTCTTTTAATAATCCTTCGGCTTCCTGTTCCAAAGTCCACAAATCCCCGGCGATCTCTTCCACAGGGCGCAAAGGCGTGTGCTGATAAAAATATTTGTTGAACGAGACCTCATACCCCATCTTCACCGAGTCCAAATCAATCCAGGCCTCGGGCACGTGCGGCTGTACTTCGCGCAGGAAATAATCCAAAATCTTTTCGTTCAAACCAATCTGCTCGGCATCGCGCAGATCGGTCTCGCTTTCGTATACGATGTACTCTCCTTTTTTCCCTGTAGGATAATAACCGAAATAGGGCAGCTCTTCTTCCTTGCAACCCAGGTGGTCCAGGAGTTTGCTCAACTTTTCGCCCTGCAGTTTTTCTTTTTTCTTCACCACTTTTTCGGCCTGAGCATCGTATACCGATACGGCTTGCTGCAGGTTCTTTTTCTGCGGGGCGCTTAATGAAAGGTTCAAGGTCTTCAGGGCTTCATCCAATTCTTCCGAAAAAAGATTGAAATCCATAAACACCCTATCGCCAAAATGCGCAGCCAGTTGCCGTGCCGCTTCGTACAATACTTTTTGTTGCTGCCAGGTGTCGGCATCGAGCAGTTTGGCTATTTGCTTTTTGTTGAGCTCCCAGCCTTCCCGCTCGGAGCGGTGGCTGATTTCATCGGCATAGGCGCTTAAGCCCTCGTACACTTTATCGCCATAGGTTTCATACAAAGCCTGCATCGGTGTTTGCAATGACTTATCGTAACGCAAGGTTTCGATGGCTTCGGGTGCAAACTGAACTTTAAGACGGCGCGGGCGTTCGATGTTCACTTTGTAATAGCCAAAGTCTTCGTTGCGGAACTGTTTTACCTTCAGCAGACTATCTTCCGGAGCGCTGTCCCAATTTTCGAGATAAGCACGGGTAATGAGTTCGATGTGTTCGGAAGCAAACTCGCAGTTTTTATTGCCTAAGTTTTTGCGCAGTTTACGATACAGGTTGCCTGCATCAATCAGCTGCACTTTTCCTTTCCGGTGCTCGGGTTTGTTGTTGTTGAGCAACCAGATATAGGTGGTAATGCCCGTGTTGTAAAACATATTGTTGGGCAGCTGAATGATGGCCTCGAGCCAGTCGTTTTCGATGATATACCTACGGATGTTCGACTCGCCCGAACCCGCATCACCGGTAAACAAAGACGAGCCGTTGTGCACCGAAGCGATACGAGAACCGGATAATCTTTTGTTAACCGGCTTCATCTTGCTCACCATCTCCATCAGGAAAAGCAATTGTCCGTCGGACGAACGTGGCGTAGCATCCACCGTCTCTACGTTGCCCCAATAATCCTTCAGCCGTACACGGAAACGAGGGTCGATTACTTCCTTACCGTCCTTAATATACTTCTGCTCGGTAGCCCAGGATTTTCCGTACGGCGGATTGGAGAGCATAAAGTGGAAGCTCAGCCCCGAAAACTCATCGGTTGACAGCGTAGACCCTACACGAATATGACCCGGGTTCTTACCCTTAATCATCATATCCGATTTACAGATGGCGTAGGTTTCATCGTTGATTTCCTTACCGTAGAGATACACATCGCCCTTATAGCCGTAACCTTCCTCTTCTTCCACCAGGAGGTTTTCGCTTTCGGTAAGCATTCCTCCTGTACCGCAGGCAGGATCATAGATGGTAATGGCCGGAGGCAATTGGTCTTTGATGGGTTCAAAAATCAATTTGGTCATCAATCGGATGACCTCACGAGGTGTAAAGTGTTCTCCCGCTTCTTCATTGTTTTCTTCGTTGAATTTTCGGATAAGCTCTTCGAACACATAGCCCATTCCCAGATTACTTAAGGCCGGCAGGGTTCTGCCTTCAGGGTCTTTCTTCTCCTTAGGAGTAAGGTTGATATAAGGCGAAGTAAACTTTTCCAGCACGTCCAGCAGCACATCCTTAGCCGCCATATGGCGGATTTGCTCCCGCAGCTTGAACTTGCCGATGATTTCTTTGACGTTATCCGAAAACCCGTCGAGGTATTCCTCAAAGTTGGCCACCAGTTTTTGTTGCGAGTTGGTAGCCGTGCCCTTTAGCTTTTCCATCGTCCAGGGGGAGGTGTTGTAAAAAACATAGCCCGAAGCTTTTTGCAGTCCGCGTGGGTCAAGTACCGCCTGACCCAGTGTTTCCTTTTGAAATTGGACCTCCTCCATGACGCGGTCTTTTGTTTCTTCCAGTAGGGAGTCGATCCGTCGGAGTACGACAAATGGCAGGATCACATCGCGATACTTACCGCGGACGTACACATCGCGGAGGCAGTCGTCGGCAATACTCCAGATAAAGTTGACGAGTTTGTTATGGATTTGATGATTCATGTAAGGGTTGTTTTTTATGAATAGGTAACGGTGGTACCCTCCTCAGCCAATGGCGGCCCACCTCACCGGGTGCAAGTTTAACCTTAAACCAATGAAAAGTAACCATAAACATAACCATTTTTTTCAGCAGGGTGTGTAAAAAACGGTTCCCCACGCAAGCCTTTCCGTGTGCCTTAAGGTTTCAAGAAAAAGCAGCTGCTGCAAACCGGCTCCCGGAGCCAATTTGCGCACTTTGCTGCCCTTAGCAGTACCAACAGGGATCATAAACCGGCATTGCCGGAAATTGCATGGGTTAAGTTGGTGACGGTGTGTTTTAATATACCTTCAAATGCCGGGCTGCCCATAATGTGGTGTAAGACGGGTTGGCATGCGGGCCTGGAATGCCGCCGGCAGCGTTGTGGGTGGTATTGCAGTCTGGTGTCTTCTTGATTCAAACTGATTGCTTAACCCTGTATTCAATATTTTTTCTGCTCTCTTAAAATGGCTCTGGTGGAACAACTCGACAAAAAGAAAAAACCGCATTCTATGCGGTTCTAGATACCTTTGTTTGCAAGAAAAAAAATGCAAAATCCGTTGGGGGTTAGGTAAAGCCAAAACAAAAAGATGGGTTGAAATTTATGCAATTGACAGCTTAGATATAGCAACCCATCTTTTTAAACTCTTCTTCAACAATCAGGAACAAGAACTACAAAAGGCTTTATACCAGGAAGAAAAATATAAAAGCATGTTGGCAGCAGATTAGCTTAAAGAAAGAATACAGATACAAAAAACCATAAACTAAAAAGAATGTATGATGTGGTTACTAAGCTAATACTGCGGCTTGCCAACTGCTTGTTATACGTTTTACATAATTGAATGTATCTCCTATCTTTTATAAAGTACACATATAGCACTCCCATTATTATCAAGAACAAAATCAACACATAAATTTTTGAGAATACCCCAATCTTATTTTGAACAGCAATGTTGACATAAGAAAACACTGCTATTAAGTTCAAAGTAATAAGTATAGAGTACGCACTCAAAGCCGAGTATTGAGGCACATCATCTACATCTATTTTTTTAAACCATTGGTAAAGCTTGCAAAAAGCCAATTGAAAATACTTAATCATTTCCCCAAAATAAACGTGATACAAAATAAATACCTGATACTGCGGCACCAACAGGTCCAAACAAACTTACAACTCCCATAACAGCATAAGCACTATGTATTATATCTACCCTGGTATTTCCATGTTGAAAATCATTATTAGCCTGAACGCCTGATATAATTGCCTTGGCTCCCCCTAATACCTTTGTTGCTACAGTTAACCTTGTACTTATTGTTTTCGCCGTACTTCGAGCTCCAGTAAATCTATTTCCTCCCCATCCCGCTCCATAAAATTTCCCGTTCTTACCTAACCACCATCCCTCTTTTCCCGTGTACCGGGTAACTATATCGGGTAGCTTCGTATAAGCAGTAAGGGCTACAATGGATGTTCCCGCTCGTACTTTTCTCAATCCACTCCACCAATCATGTAAAGCATTATTTTCTGCCAGATAATCTACATAATCGTTCCATGTTGTAAGAAAATCGGTTGCTTTAATAAATTGTCGTCCTATTACAAATTCAACTAAAACACTTGAGCCAAAGCCTTCTGAATAACTATTAGGTATTGAATAACTGTATTTGACGTACAAACCCATTTCTCCCTGCTTATTCTTACCAATGGTAGGATTGGGATCATAGTTCACAGAAGTTGTTTCACCGTTATCGCCAAAAGCGTAGGATGTAAAACTCGTCAACCCGAACGGATAATAATGCGTTTGCTCATGTATTCATTATTTTAAAATGAAATGAGCGAATTCCGCTTCGCTCCATTTCCTCCAATATCCTTCCCCTTTCATGAGACAACTTAAAATTATCAAAGAACACCACCTCATCGGACTCATTGCTGAAGTAAACATATACATATCCATGCTTACGGGCTTCAGCGGCATTGGCCCCCATACGGGATATTGTGCCTTGTGACCCCGGATGATAACCAACCGGAACCACTATGCCGGCTTGTTCATCAAATTTTATCCTTTCATCCAAAAATATAATGTTTAAATATGCCTTCGGAGCCTGATTGCCTCCAACCTATCCAAACTATTAATGAATGAACCAGAATTTCCATATTCAGGATTCCTTCCACTGTAGTTTTAGTCTTATGAGCTGCGGAATAAGGTGAAGGAAATCACAAATTCTCAATTTGATGAACCAAACAGGTGATTTATGCAGGGGTTTGTCTAATTTTGCGCCATTCATCACTACTGTTGAAAAACAGCAAACTTTACATTATGGCAAAAGGTTCGGCATTTGATAAGTTTATCCACCGTGAAGAAAAAGGTGCGAAGAAAAGAGAAAGAATCCGTCAGGAAAAAAAGAAAGCCAGGGAAGCCACAAAAGAATACTTCCGCCGGCTGAAAGATCAAAGCAAACCGGCTGACCCGAAAGCCGAAAGCCCTTCCAAATTAAAACCTGCAGGCAAAAAAGCTGCTGCTGGTACCACCCTTGAAAAATCTGCAATTACCACGAGGCAAAACGATAAAACTGAATATCCCCTGAACAAGTTCATTGCCCATTCGGGTATTTGTTCCAGAAGGGATGCGGTAGACCTTATTAAAAAAGGACTTGTAAAAGTAAACGGGGAAACCGTTACCGAGCCGGGTTTTAAAGTAACCGTTAAAGACGATGTTAGCTATAACGGGAAAAAGATTGCCCCCAGAAAGACGCTTTATTACATTCTGCTGAATAAACCTAAAGATTATATCACCACTACAGAAGACCCCCGGGGAAGGAAAACCGTGCTCGACCTGGTGAAAAATGCAGTGGACGACAGGGTGTATCCTGTGGGCAGGCTCGACCGCAATACCACTGGCGTATTGCTGCTGACCAACGATGGGGAACTGGCTCAAAAACTTTCTCACCCCCGGTACATGGTAAAAAAGATTTACGAAGCCAAACTCGACAAACCCCTTACCAAAAAAGATTTTGACACCCTGCTGAACGGTGTGACCCTGGAAGATGGCTTCATTGCCCCCGACGCACTGGCCTATGCCGATCCTAAAGACAAATCGGTAATAGGCATAGAAATTCACAGCGGAAGAAACAGGATTGTAAGAAGAATGTTTGAATCGCTGGGATATGAAGTTCGCAACCTCGACAGGGTGATGTATGCAGGATTAACCAAAAAGAACGTGGAAAGAGGCAAATGGCGTTTCCTTACCGAAAAAGAAGTACGCCTGCTGAAATACCTCAACAGTTCTTATGTGCAAAAACCTTAAAAGTTTCCGTTTCAAACTTCATGAAACCTGAAATCATTACCGAAACAGAAGATTTTGTAGTGCTGAATAAGCCTTCGGGACTGCTGAGCATTCCCGACAGGATGCAGAGTGAAATTTCCCTGAAAGATATCCTTAAGGAAAAATACGGTGAAATCTTCACCGTGCACAGGCTGGATAAAGATACCAGCGGTGTAATCATCTTCGCCAGAAACGAATCTTCCCATAAGTATTTATCTGAATTGTTTTCAGGAAGAAGCGTAAAGAAGATTTATTACGGCATCGTGCATGGCAGTCCGTATGATGATAAAGGCCATATCGACCTTCCCATTGCAGAACATCCGGTGAAGAAAGGAAAGATGATGGTAAACAGAAAAGGCAAGCCTGCTTCTACCGAATGGGAGAAGATGGAAAGCTTCGGAAGGTTCAGCCTGATCAAATTCAGGATTCATACCGGAAGAACCCATCAGATACGGGTGCATATGGAACATGCAGGCTATCCTATCATTTGCGATCCCATATACGGCGACGGGCAACCGGTATTTCTGTCATCTTTTAAAAAGAAATTCCACCTGGGTAAGTTTGCGGAAGAAAAGCCGCTGATGAACAGGCTGGCTTTACATGCCTCGGAGCTGGGGTTTGAATACGCTAACGGAGAGGAATATACGCTTGAAGCTCCTTTGCCAAAAGATTTTCAGGCCTTCCTCAACCAGTGCCGCAAAAACCTCAAATAAAAACGGCTGCCTGCAATGTGCGGGCAACCGGTAATCAGACAAATTCAGCATACTTGCCTTAAGCAGGCTGAGAAGTATATCTCAGATAAGGTTTGATTTCCCTTACTTCTTTAAATCTTTGTTTTGCTTCTTCTGTAGGAATGGCAGGAGCAATGATTACGTCTTCGCCCTGTTTCCAGTCGGCCGGAGTAGATACGCTGTGTTTTGCAGTAAGCTGCAGCGAATCTATTACCCTTAATACTTCATAGAAATTCCTTCCTGTAGAAGCAGGGTAGGTAATGGTTAATTTAATTTTTTTATCGGGGCCGATAACAAACAGCGAACGCACGGTGAAAGTTTCCGAAGCGTTGGGGTGGATCATTCCGTAAAGGTTGGCCACGGTTTTATCTTCATCGGCAATCAGCGGAAAATCTACATTACAGCTTTGCGTTTCGTTGATATCCTTAATCCAGCCCTGATGTTTTTCCAGCGGGTCAACACTTACTGCCAGTACTTTTACATTGCGTTTTGCAAACTCTTCCTGCAGCAAAGCAGTTCTACCGAGTTCTGTTGTACATACCGGGGTATAATCGGCAGGGTGAGAAAACAAGATTCCCCAGCTGTCGCCAAGGTATTCGTAAAAATCTATTTCTCCCTTGGAGGTTTTGGCTTTGAAATTGGGAGCGGTATCGCCTAATCTTAAACTCATAGTATATGTTTTTTAATTTTCAGGAATCAAATATATTAATTGTCTACATGATTGATAGACTAAACGTGATAATTATTTTTGATTCCACAGAGAGGGAGTTTTAGACGGGACCGATTATTTCAGGTATACATCCATCAATCCTTCGGGTATATCCACATACACCTTTCCCGATTTCCGGTCTATTGTACGGAGGGTTTTTTCATGCAGGGGCACATAAGCTTCTTTACCTGAAACTTCGATACGGCAAAGTACCTGATGGGGTTGTTCAATCACTTCCAGGATTTCTCCGAGGTTTTTATTATCGGTTGCGCTTATCAGTTGGTATCCCAGAAGAGATATGGCAGGTGCGGAGTGGCGAAACGGAAGGAACTGTTTTTCGGTTAACCACAGGTTTTTCTTCGAAAGCAGTTTGGCCTGCTCGGGGGTTTCCACGCCTTCAAATTTCACCAGCAGTTCTTCCTCATTTTTCACAGATACAGACTCTATAAAATAGGGAATGAGGGTGTCTTTCTGCTTTTCAATATACATCATTTTCAGATTTTCCACAGCCCCCCCGGCGGAAAGGGAATGCTTCACGATGCACTCTCCTTTTATGCCGTGGCTGGAAACCACTTTACCTATATGGATGTACTGTTGCTCCATGTATTAAAAAAAATCCCGACGAACTGAATTCACCGGGATAATTTCGAGAATCGATTTATGTTAATCAGGATTCTTCAGTTTTTTTTGCTGCGGAAGCATGCCTTTTTTGCCTTTTTTGAAGGATGTGGGCTTCCTGGCGTTTTTTCACCTGTTGTTCGTGTTCAGCATGCCATGCCTGGAATTTTTCCATAGCGGTAGCTTCATCAAACAAACCGAGTTTTACCCCGCGAAGCAGGTGTTTCAGGTACAATACTCCTTTAAATGACAGGATTCTGCGAACGGTATCAGTAGGCTGTGCACCTTTGTGTAGCCAGTCGAGCGCACGTTGACGGTCTAACTGAATGGTAGCAGGTACTGTCAAAGGATTGTAGGTACCGATTTTCTGGATAAATTTCCCATCTCTGGGTGCACGGGCGTCGGCTACAACTATAAAGTAGAATGGCCTTTTCTTTGACCCGTGGCGCTGCAGTCTGATTTTAACTGGCATCTTAAATAGAAATTTAAATGCTTAAAAAATAGGGTTACTCTTCTATGATAGTCATAAAAGGACAGCAAATTTAATTATCCTTAAGCGGATGACAAAGAATTCAGGGAAATAATTTGCAAAAGGCGCAATTTGGGTATTTCCGGCAAAAAATTACCTTCTTCCGCCCATTCCCATCCTTCCCATGGGCATTTTGTTCATCATCTTCATCATCTGCTTCATCTGCTCAAACTGCTTCATAAAGGCATTTACCTCCTCCAGCGGTTTGCCTGAACCTTTGGCAATACGCTTTTTACGGCTCAGGTCAATGATGTCGGGGTTTCTCCTTTCTTCCAGGGTCATAGAATTGATAATGGCTTCAATGCCTTTAAAGGCATCATCGCTGATATCCACGTCTTTAATGGCCTTGCCCACGCCGGGGATCATAGAAAGCAGGTCTTTAATGCTGCCCATTTTCTTGATTTGCTCGAGCTGGGTCTTAAAGTCTTCAAAATCAAACTGGTTTTTGCGAATTTTCTTCTCCAGTTTCCTGGCCTGCTCTTCGTTGAACTGCTCCTGGGCTTTTTCTACCAGGCTGGTAATATCTCCCATTCCCAGGATACGCTGTGCCATCCTTTCGGGGTGGAATACATCAAGGGTATCCATTTTCTCCCCGCGGCTGATAAACTTAATAGGCTTGTTTACAGTGTATTTGATGGAAAGGGCAGCACCTCCTCTGGTATCACCATCCAGCTTGGTCAGCACCACTCCGGTAAAATCGAGCCTGTCGTTAAAAGCTTTGGCAGTGTTTACCGCATCCTGGCCGGTCATGGAATCCACCACGAAAAGGATTTCCTGAGGATTCACCGCCTCCTTGATATTGGTCACCTCATTCATCATCACCTCGTCTATCGCAAGGCGGCCGGCAGTATCTATAATGACAACGTTTCTGTTTTTGGATTTTGCCGCTGCAATGGCATTTTTGGCAATAGCCACCGCATCTTTGTTTTCGGGTTCGCTGTACACTTCTACCCCTATTTGCTCACCCAGCACTTTCAACTGGTCTATCGCTGCCGGGCGGTAAATATCGGCGGCCACCAGCATGGGTGAAAGGGCTTTTTTATTGCGGAGGTAAGCGGCCAGTTTGGCACTGAAAGTGGTTTTACCGCTACCCTGCAAACCTGCAATGAGGATAATGGCAGGATTTCCTTTGGCATTGAGTTCTGAAGCGGTATTGCCCATCAGCTCTGTCAGCTCGTCTTTTACTATTTTCACAATGAGCTGTCCGGGGCTGACGGAATTGATTACCTTCTCCCCTATGGCTTTCTGCTTAACCTTATCGGTAAATTCCTTGGCAATTTTATAGTTTACGTCGGCATCTACCAGGGCACGGCGGATTTCCTTCACGGTGGCTGCAATGTTCAGCTCAGTAATTCTTCCTTCCCCCTTTAACTGCTTAAACGCGGATTCTAGCCGCTCCGTAAGATTTTCAAACATAATGCTGGGTTCACACTTCAGTTAACAAAAAGGTGAATATAACATAATGTCATATTCACCTATGAAATGCAAATTTAGGATTTAGGGGGTAAATATTGTGCTATACTTGTTTATTTAAAATTAACGGCCCAGAAAACTGCGCAGCTCGCGGCTGCGGTGATGGGTACGCAATTTGGTAATGGCTTTGTCTTTGATTTGCCTTACCCTTTCGCGGGTTAAATTAAATTTTTCCCCGATATCTTCAAGGCTCATAGGCTGGTCGCGGCCAATGCCGAAAAAGAAACATATCACTTCTTTCTGCCTTTCGGTTAAGGTTTCCAGTGAGCGGTCTATTTCAATTTTTATGGACTCGTTGTGTTCCAGTTCGGTTTCAACCCTTTCGGCATTGGGATTTTCCATAATATCTATCAGTGTGCTGTCTTCCCCATCCATAATAGGTGAATCTACACTGATATGCTTTCCTCCGATACCCAGGGTAGCCGATACTTCTTCTGTTTCAAGCCCCAGCAATGCTGCCAGCTCTTCTGCTGAAGGCTCGCGTTCATATTCCTGTTCCAGCTGGGTAAATGCTTTCTGCACCCTGTTGCTCAACCCTACCTTATTTAAAGGAAGGCGTACAATCCTGGCCTGCTCGGCAAGAGCCTGCAGAATGCTTTGACGTATCCACCATACTGCGTAGGAAATGAATTTAAATCCGCGGGTTTCATCAAAACGCTGCGCAGCCTTGATTAAACCCAGATTCCCTTCATTGATGAGGTCGGGAAGCGATAAGCCCTGGTTTTGGTATTGCTTGGCAACAGATACCACAAAGCGCAAATTCGCCTTGGTAAGTTTTTCCAGTGCTGCCTGGTCGCCCTGCTTGATGCGCCTAGCAAGTTCTACTTCTTCTTCAGGGGTTAACAATTCTACCTTCCCAATTTCCTGAAGGTATTTTTCCAGACTTTGAGATTCACGATTCGTAATCGATTTCGTGATTTTGAGCTGTCTCATACTCATGGTAAGCCTGCGGTTTAGGTTAGTTAATGGTTAGTTTTCACCAGGGTAATAAGAAAACGAAGATTTTTACAAAATGTTATATTTTATTATTTAAAATCAGGATATTAGCTTTTGTCCCGTCCCCTTATCAACCTGTTTTCAATATTTAAAATTCTATTAATCAATTCCTTATATTAGCCGTATGGAACATCGGAGGATCATCCCCTCAGGATTTGGTAAAAAAATTTTGATGGTTGCCAATATTCAATATTATTGCAACTGATGAACGGATAAACTGAGCCTAAATTTTTTAAATGAGTAAAAAACAACTTTTTTCAATCGAGTTTCCGGTGAGGTGTTCACCTGCCATCCTGTACGAATTTCTCAGCACGCCATCCGGCTTACAGGAATGGTTTGCCGACAAAGTGGATGAAAGGGAAAATATTTTCAGTTTTTCCTGGAACGGCACTACCGACCAGGCAGAAGTATTAGAGAAAGAGCAGGATAAATTTATTCGCTTCCGCTGGTTACATGCTCCTAAGAATGAATATTTTGAATTCAGAATAGAAACCTCTGAAGTAACCAACATGACGATTCTGGTCATAAGCGATTTTGCCGAAAAAAGCGAAATCAAAGACCAGAGCAGGCTTTGGGATTATCAGGTGAAAGAACTCTTCCATCGCCTGGGTAACTAAGAGATGATTTCCATGATTTCCCTGAATCTTGCAGGTACAAGGGTATTTGCCCTGTTCCATTCGCTGAGGGGATATTGTATTGCTATTTTCAGGAAAACATCCTTCCTTAATTTTTTATGCAAGAGCTCTTTAGGTATTGCCTTTATGCAGGCATATCCGGTTCCGGAAATATCATGATCCCATTCGTCATCTGAATGGCTGATAAAATATTCTTCCGGAAGCCCTGCCTTTTGCATAATTTTTTCCGCTGCTTTCTGCTGGTATTTTCCTTTCAGGTGCAGCATTACTGAAAACCCTTTGCCCCACCACCACATATTTCTGACGGCAAATACATCTTCCCTGGAAAATTGTCTGGGATAATCGAGCATTACATAAGGAAGCCCGCGGTACTGCTCTCCTCTTGAAATTTTGGGGCTCAGTAAATCTTCTTCTGTAAACGGCGGATATGCTGCGGTGACAGCTTTCAAATCTTCGGCAATAAGCGAATACGTTTGCACTACCTTACCTATCAGTATATTTTTCATCAACATCATCCCAGCATCTGATGCAAACTTCAATTCCGCTTCGCTTAATAAAAACTGTTGCCTTTCCATACCCAAATGTACCCACACACAGCGGCATTTCGAGAAGGTTTTAACTTTTCGGGAAGGATAAAATTCAACCACCCGGAATTTTCAGGAAGGAAAAGCAGTAATTTTGGCAGTTCTGTAACCATAGCGGATTAGATGAAAAAACTGGATGTACTGATATTAAGATCGTTTTTAGGGCCTTTTATTGCCACTTTTTTCATCACCCTCTTTGTGCTGATACTCCAGTTTTTCTGGCTATGGATTGATGATTTTGTGGGAAAAGGAATTGACGCCTCCATCATGATCAGGCTGATCCTTTACCTCAGCGCCACGCTTGTTCCCCTTGCCCTTCCGCTTGCAGTATTGCTTTCCTCTATCATGACTTTCGGAAACCTGGGAGAAACTTTTGAACTGGTGGCCATTAAATCTGCAGGTATAGGATTATTGCGTTTTATGCGCCCCTTATTTATTGTGGCATTTTTGCTCTCTGCACTGGCCTTCCTGTTCAACAACTACATGATTCCCGTGGCCAACCTGAAAATGCGCACACTACATACTGATATCGTAAATAAAAAACCTGCATTCGATTTAAAGGAAGGCGTGTTTTATACCAACATTCCCGGTTATGCGATGAAGGTGGCAAAGAAGCTGGATGATTCCACGCTGGTGGATATCATCATTTATGAAAATCCGTTAGGATATTCCGGTGTGCAGGACAACATAATTGTGGCAGAAGACGGTGTGATGAGAATTTCAGACGACAAAAGGTTTCTGGAATTTACCTTAAGAAACGGCTGGCGTTATGAAGAGAGAGGTAAAAGAAATTCAAAGGACAGCGAATTCATCAGGCTGGGTTTTAAGGAGTATAAAAAAGTGCTAGACCTGAGTGAGCTGCAGCTCAACCTTACCAGCGACAGCGCCTATATGAACCGTTATGAAATGCTGAACATTCGCCAGCTCGATCATATGGTAGATTCTATCGACAGGAAACTTGAAAATTATAAAACCAGGGGATTGCGCGAATGGGCAGGATATCTTGCCATAGTGAATTACAAAGATTCGGGCTTTATTCAAACACTTGTTCCTGAAAACCTTCCCGACAGCTTTATCACCTTGATTCCCGATTCGGCAAAGATTCACGTGATAGACCAGGCCAATTCCTATATCTCTTCCCTGAAATCTTCCACCGAAATTTCTGCACTGGAATTATCTGCCCACCTGAAAGAAAGAAGAATGTACAGAATGGAATGGCATTCCAAATTCAGCATGTCGCTTGCCGTACTCGTGCTGTTTTTAATCGGAGCACCGCTGGGAAGTATTGTAAGGAAAGGAGGAATCGGAACACCGGTAGTGTTTGCAGTAATCTTTTTTGTCATCTTTTTCCTGCTGAACAACTTCGGAAAGAAATTTGTGAAAGAAGGCGTGCTGGAACCTGCTGCAGGTATGTGGATGGCTACCGCAGTGCTGGTGCCTATCGGAATATTTCTTACCTATAAAGCCCTGAACGATTCCACATTGTTTAATAAAGAATTCTATTTCAGATTGTTTAATTCTTTGAAAAGTTTTTTCAGAAAGCCTTTGGGTAAATCATCAACAGGCTTGCATTAATACGCTGTCAAATTGAAAAAACAGAAGGAAAATTTAAGTTTTCAGAAACTTGTGCTTGCAGTAGCATTTGTTCTGTTTGCCATCAAGTTTCTTGCCTTCAGCATTACCGGTTCTGTTGCTGTGCTTACCGATGCCATGGAAAGTACTGCCAACATCTTATCGGGAATGATAAGCCTGTACGGATTATATGTAGCTGCAAAACCACGCGATAAAGAGCACCCTTACGGACATGGCAAGGCCGAATACCTATCTGCAGGCATGGAAGGAGTGTTTATCATGATTGCCGGAATATTCATCCTTTACGAGGCTACGGAAAGATTGCTGCAACCCAAAGCGGTGGCAAGGCTTCAGGAAGGTATCGCATTAATCGTTGCTGCGGGTTTGGCAAACGGCATCCTGGGATGGTATTCTGTAAGAAAAGGAAAATCCAATAACTCTCCCGCACTGGTGGCAGGAGGCAAACACCTGATTTCCGATGCATGGTCTACAACAGGACTGGTAGCAGGTTTACTGTTGCTGTATTTTACAGGCATTCCTCAAATAGACAGTATTGTTGCTTACATATTCGCACTGCTAATCCTTTACACAGGTTATAAAATTGTAAGGAATTCCATTTCGGGCATAATGGATGAAACCGATATGCTGCTGATGGAAAACCTAGTAAACTATCTTGATAAGCACCGCAGGCCCAACTGGGTAGATCTTCACAATTTAAGGGTGATAAAATACGGCGGCCATTTGCATGTGGATGCCCATTTAACCCTTCCCTGGTATTTCAACCTGAATGAAGCACATCAAGAAATTGATTTGCTGGCAGAGATGGTAAGAAAGGAAACCGGCGTATCGGTAGAGTTTTTCCTGCATACCGACGGTTGTTTATATTCCCAATGCAACATTTGTATGAAACCTGACTGTCATGTGAGGAAACATGCATTTGAAAAAAGAATTCCCTGGGATATTGATAATTTATTAACGAATAAAAAACATTCCCTGTCGAAAGGCTGGTAAATATATTGTAACTTGAGGACCGCATTTTAGAGATTAAAAAAAACATATAATGAAAGCCTGGAAGGAATATCAGGAACAGCATCAGGAAAGGTTTCTGAACGAATTGTTAGACTTGTTAAGAATACCCTCTGTTAGTGCAAAATCGGAACATAAACCCGACATGCAGGCATGTGCCGAAGCAGTAAAAGCCAAACTGGAAGAGGCCGGTGCCGATAAGGTGACGATTTACCCCACCAAAGGGCATCCTATTGTGTACGGTGAAAAAATTACCAACCCCGATTGGCCTACCGTACTGGTTTACGGACATTATGACGTGCAACCCGCCGAGCCACTGGAGTTATGGAAATCTTCTCCGTTTGAACCCGACATCAGAGAGGGCAAAATTTATGCAAGAGGAGCCTGTGACGACAAAGGGCAGTTTTACATGCATGTGAAAGCCCTGGAGATCATGAGCAAAACCAATACACTTGCTACCAATATCAAATTCATTATTGAAGGAGAAGAAGAAGTAGGGTCACCCCATCTGGCAGATTTTGTAAAGAACAATCATGACCTGCTGAATGCCGATGTGGTGCTGATTAGTGATTCTTCCATGATAAGCCTGGATACACCCTCCATCGACATTGGTGTTAGAGGGATTTCCTACATTGAAGTGGAGGTGACCGGTCCCAACCGTGACCTGCACAGTGGTGTTTACGGAGGTGCGGTTGCCAACCCTATTACCATGCTGGCAAAAATGATTGCATCCCTTCACGATGAAAACAATCACATTACCATTCCGGGATTTTATGATGACGTGCTGGAAGCCACAGAAGAAGAAAGAAAGCTCATGGCCCTTGCACCATTTGATGAAGAGGAATATAAAAATGACCTTGGCATAAAAGCATTGTGGGGGGAGAAAGGTTACACTACCAATGAGCGTACAGGTATCAGGCCGACACTTGAACTGCACGGTATCTGGGGAGGATATACCGGAGAAGGAGCCAAAACCGTATTGCCTTCAAAAGCATATGCGAAAATTTCGGCAAGGCTGGTACCCAATCAGAAGTCTGATAAAATTACCAGGCTGTTGCTGGAGCATATGGAAAGAATAGCACCCGAAGGGGTAACCGTAGTGGCACGCGAACACCACGGAGGGGAAGCCTATCTTACGCCTATCGATTCCAAAGCATATCAGGCTGCTGCAAAAGCCATTGAAGCTACTTTCAATAAAAAGCCCATCCCTGTAAGAGGAGGAGGAAGCATTCCTATTTGTGCGCTGTTTGAAAAAGAACTGGGGCTGAAAATCGTGTTCCTCGGATTTGGATTGGATAGCGATAACCTGCATTCACCCAATGAAAAATTCGATATCGCCAACTTCTATAAAGGAATTGAAACCATCCCCTATTTCCATAAATTTTTTGCCGAGATGCGTTAAGCCGAAATGGATAAGGACAAAGACAAATTAAGAATTGACAAATACCTCTGGGCGATAAGGGTTTTCAAAACCCGCACGCTGGCAGCCACAGCCTGCGACCAGGGGAAAGTGCGTTTAGCGGGAAGCCCGGTAAAAGCTTCCCGCCAGGTGCACATAGGCGATGTATACGATATTCGTACGGATGCCAGAAAATGGGTGATAGAAGTTACGGGATTATTGCACAACCGGGTGCAGTATCAGGAAGCGGTAAAATATTACGCCGACCTTACCCCGGAAGAAGAAAAAACCATTCACAAACAACAGGCTGCCGTATTTTATACCGGTAAAAGAAAATCCAAAATCGGAAGGCCTACCAAAAAGCAGCGCAGAGACCTCGACGAATTCACTGCAGAGGATCCATTTTCCTGAGCACAACCTTGGCTACACTGCATATTCCGCAAGAGTTCGCGTTGCGAATTATGCTATTTTTGCGCCATGCACATCGATATTCTTACCGTGGTACCGGCATTGCTGGAAAGCCCTTTTAATCATTCCATTCTCAAAAGAGCAAAAGAAAGAGGATTGCTTTCCGTTGAGGTGCACAACCTGAGAGATTTTACCCCATATAAGCACGGACAGGTAGATGATTATCAGTTTGGCGGCGGGGCAGGAATGGTAATGATGCCCGAACCCTTGGCTGTTGCCATTGAAAAGCTTTCTGAAAAAGGGAAGTACGATGAAATCATTTTCATGACCCCCGACGGGCAAAAGTTCGACCAGAAAACGGCCAACCGCCTCAGCCTTAAAAACAGGTTGCTAATCATTTGCGGGCATTACAAAGGCATTGACGAAAGAATAAGGGAGCATTTTGTTACACGGGAAATTTCCATTGGCGATTATGTGTTAAGCGGTGGGGAACTTGCGGCAGCAGTAGTGGTAGATGCAGTGGGGAGGCTGATACCCGGGGTGTTGAATGATGAAACTTCTGCCTTATCGGATTCTTTTCAGGACAACCTGCTGGCACCGCCTGTATATACCCGTCCGGCGGATTTCCGAGGATGGAAAGTGCCGGAAGTGTTGTTATGCGGCGACCCCAAAAAAGTGGAAGAATGGCGTTTCGAACAATCGCTTAAACGCACCCGCGAAAGAAGGCCCGACCTGCTGAAAGACGAAGAAGATCTTTCCGCATAACCCTATACGTTATTCAGAACATTTTAATTCACTTCTTATGCAAGGCTTAATAAAAGGAAACCTGGTAGATATTGAGAGAAGGGAAATTTATGCTGCGGAGGTTTTGTTTGAAAAAGGAAAAATCATATCGGTAACCCGTATGGGAGAAAAAGGCAATTATCCCTTTATCTTACCCGGTTTTATTGACAGCCATGTGCATATAGAAAGCTCCATGCTCATTCCCTCTGAATTTGCAAGGATGGCAGTGGTACACGGTACAGTGGCTACCGTAAGTGATCCGCATGAAATTGCCAACGTATGCGGAATGAAAGGGGTGCACTTTATGATAGAAAACGGCAAACAAGTGCCTTTCAAATTTTATTTTGGAGCGCCTTCCTGTGTTCCTGCCACCACCTTTGAAACAGCAGGAGCGGTGATTACGGTAGAAGACATTGAAGCCTTGTTAAGCCGTGATGATGTACCCTATCTCAGTGAGATGATGAACTTTCCCGGAGTGCTGATGAACGATTCTGAGGTAATGCGAAAAATTGAAGCGGCAAAAAAAGCCAACAAGCCTGTTGACGGCCACGCACCGGGTTTAAGAGGTGAAGATGCCGGGAAATATATTGCTGCAGGAATTTCTACCGACCATGAATGTTTTACGGAAGAAGAAGCCAGGGAAAAACTTGAGTTGGGCATGAAAATCCTGATCAGGGAAGGAAGCGCTGCCAAAAACTTTGAAGCCCTGATTCCGCTGATAAAAGAATATCCCGAAAAAATCATGTTCTGCAGCGACGACAAGCATCCCGACAGCTTGCTTGAAGGCCATATCAACAGCCTTTGCAGCAGGGCAGTGAAAAAAGGATATGATCTGTTTGACGTATTAAAAGCAGCCTGCATTAACCCGGCAGAACATTACAATTTAAAAACCGGAAGGCTCAAAACGGGTGATGATGCAGATTTCATCGTGGTGGAAGACCTTGAAGAATTTAAAGTGCTGGAAACCTATATTCAGGGGCAGTGCGTGTTTAAAAACGGCCGGACACAAATAGCCTCCCTGAAAAATGTTGATCCGATTAACCAATTCCGCCTGGAATCAATTTCAATAGAAGAATTAAGATTTACGACAGAAAGTGTTTACTTCAACGAAGATGGTAACATTCCTGTTATTGAAGCCATAGACGGACAGTTGATAACAGGCAAGCACATGTGGAAACCTGCTGCATCGGGAAATCCGGAAGCAGATACGGAAAAAGACATCCTGAAGCTGGTGGTGATGAACCGCTATCGGAAAGCTCCTGTGGCAAAAGCTTTCATTAAAAACTTCGGTTTTAAAAAAGGTGCCATTGCTTCTACCATTGCCCACGATTCGCATAACATAGTGGCCGTTGGAACTGATGAGAATACTCTTTACCAGGCTATTGAGCCCTTGATAAAATGCGGAGGAGGAATTTCCTGCACCGACGGTAATACTACCAGCGTTTTGGAACTGCCTGTAGCCGGACTGATGACCCATAAAGACGGATTTGCTGTTGCTGAAGAATACATCTCCATTGACAAGATGGCCAAATCATTAGGCTCGAAGTTGAATTCGCCTTTTATGACCTTATCTTTTATGGCATTATTGGTAATTCCTCATCTTAAGCTGAGTGATAAAGGGCTTTTTGACGGCGACAGGTTTATGCTTTTACGCCGGTAAAATCCGCACCGGAAATTTCACCGACAAAATCCCTCCGTTTACCGAGAATATTCCACTGATAGCCTATTCCTTATTGACCCCGGAACGGCTGCGGTATATTTTTGCTGAAAACTTACCATTATGCGCAACAGAGAAAGAGCTTACAGATCAGGTGCGAGAGGCGGTTTGGTTTTCGGCCTGATATTAATCTTAATAGGCATCGCCATGCTGTTAAAGCAGTTTCAGCTGGGCATTCCCGGCTGGGTATTTACCTGGCCGATGATTCTGATTTCCATTGGTATTATTGTAGGAATTGCAAATCGGTTTAAAGACATGAGCTGGTTTGTGCTCATCGCCATTGGGACCATATTCCTGCTGGACGATATATTTCCGGGAACACCTGTAAGAAATTTCATTTGGCCGGGTTTTTTCATGCTCCTGGGGCTTTGGGTGATTTACAATCAACAATCTAAAAAGTCCTGTACCCATGTTAAAGGTGAAAGTCAGCCTCAGGAGCAGGATACCCAAAAAACAACCACCATGTTCAACGATCAGGAATTTCTGCACAATACAAGTATCATTGACACCTCTGCCATTTTCGGCGGAGTAAAGCAAAGGATCGTATCAAAAAATTTCAAAGGCGGAGAAGTAGTGGCTGTTTTTGGGGGCGCCGATATTAACCTGTCTCAGGCCGATATTCATCATCCTGTAGAAATAGAGGTGACTGCAGTATGCGGAGGCGTGAAATTGATTGTCCCCATGAACTGGAAGATTAAGAACGAATCTTCAGTAATATTCGGAGGCATAGACGATAAGCGTCCGCCTGCACCTGAACCTGAAGTAGAAAAAGTACTGGTGATAAAAGGGTTCACCATGTTTGGAGGCATTGAAATACGTAGTTTCTAACCACCTTTAAGTAGTTTGATTATGAAATGGTTTCTGGTAAAACTGGTATTTAAAATCAAATGCGGCGATGGCAACCATGCTGCCCAGTTCGACGAACAGATCCGGCTTATTCAGGCCAGCTCTGCAGAAGAAGCCCTGGAAACCGGCAGAAAAATCGGGAAAGAAGAATCGGATGCTTTCCTGAATACCCATCTTGAAATGGTGAAATGGGAATTTCTGGGAGTAGCGGAGCTGATAGCACTGGATAATGAATGTCATGGAGCAGAAGTTTACTCCAGGATTGTGGAAACCAATTTTGAGGAAGGTTATTTGAAGTTTTTCAGAAACCAGTCGGAACAATTACATCAATTCATTCATTCAGACAGCAATTAATCAGTCGTGGCCATCTCCCCGTTATCATCCGTAAAGAATAAAGGCATATTTGGATTCTGCTTTGTACTGCTGGCACTCATGCAATATCTGGTGCTGACGAGGATGGGCTTTGATTATCGCGAAGTAGTATTAGACTCCCTTGTTTCATCGGGAATGATGGCGGTATCGGTACTGCTCACCATTTTTACCTTTTCCATTTACCGCCCGCAAACCTATGGATTGGCTTTCCTGATTGTTTTTTGTCTGGTGATAACTTTTCTTGCCACGACATTTACAGGATTCCTCCTGAAAAACATATTCATCCGCGAAGAAAGTTATCGGTTATTCATAGGAGAAAGCTTCCTAATCAGATGGTTCTTTGCCATTCCGGTAAATGTAGCGGGAGCTTTCGTAAGCGTGATATGGTACAATAGTGAAGAGCTGAAAGAAAGAGAGCAGCGCAAGAAGGAAACAGAGATGATGAGCCGTGAAGCCGAATTGTTCAAACTCAGGCAACAACTTCAGCCACATTTTCTTTTTAACAGCCTGAACTCTATCAGTGCGCTCACTGTTACCGATCCAGAGAAAGCAAGGGAAATGATTTACAGGCTTTCCGAATTTTTAAGAGGCACCCTGAAAAACGAAGATTCAAAATTTGTGCTGCTGAAAGAAGAATTCCGTTACCTGGAGTTATACCTGGAAATTGAAAAGCTGAGGTTTGGCCACAGGCTCGACACTGTTTTTGATAATGAAGATGAAGCTTTAAATAAAAAACTTCCCACCATGCTGCTTCAGCCGGTGGTGGAGAATGCCATAAAGTTTGGCCTTTACGATACATTAGGGAAAGTAACCATTTCCATACAGGCAAAATCAGATAACAATTACCTGTATATCACCGTTACCAATCCATATGACCCTGAAACCGCATCTCCCAAAGGAACAGGATTTGGATTAAGTTCGTTAAAAAGAAGGCTTTATTTATTATACGGAAGAAATGATTTGCTTACCACGGCAAAAGCAGACAGGACTTTTATCATTCATATAAAAATACCCCAGTATGATCAGGGCAGTAATAATTGATGACGAACCTCTGGCCTGCAGCATTGTGCAGAAATTTCTGGAAGGTCATACCGATATTGAAGTAGCCGGAGTGGCCAATGACGGTTTTGAAGGGTTTAAGCTCATCAATGAACATCATCCGGATATTATTTTCCTCGACATTCAAATGCCCAAAATCAACGGGTTTGAAATGCTGGAACTGGTAGAAAAACCGGTTTCGGTCATCTTCACCACCGCCTTTGACGAATACGCCATTCAGGCTTTTGAAAAAAATGCGGTGGATTATCTGCTGAAGCCTTTTACCAGAGAAAGGTTTAACAAAGCAGTGGAAAAATTTAAAACACAACACCGGCAACAAGCCATGATCAACACGCTGCAACCCTTACTGGAATCGGCCTCCGGCATTCCCGGACAAAGTAACAGGATTGTGGTAAAATCCAATTCCAACATCATCATCATTCCGCATCAGGATATTAAATTCATAGAAGCTGCCGACGATTATGTGAAGATTCACACCAAAGACTCTTCGTACCTAAAAAACCGTACGCTCAGCTTTTTTGAAAACATCCTCGACCCTGCGGTATTCGTGCGCGTCCATCGCTCCTACATCATCAACATCACCTATATCACCCGCCTCGACCCGTTAGAAAAGGACCAGTTCAGGGTGCAGCTTACAACAGGAGAACTCATACCGGTGAGCAAAACGGGATATCCGAAACTAAAAAAAGTGCTGGGAATATGACAGGGAAATAGAAATGAAACCAGCAGATGTTGCCATATTTTTTCAGGGATAAATCAAAAATTGGGATAATGGTCCTTTATCGACATTGGTAAAAAAATCACATATCCACTCTTGCCGGATATAAACCTATACGGGCAATATTCATAACCCGCAGACAACTTATATTTTCCCTTCTTAATGCTTAATTTCTAATTCATCAATATTCCTGTCCTATCCACACTGCTCCTCCTATCGAATCTCTTGTAGCACCGGTAACGGAAGAGAGGACGTTGTTTTCTTCTCTCCATCTCAATACACCGATTAAGGCCATAATGATGGCTTCTTTGAATTCAATGATTTCTTTTGAAGGAATGACTACTTCAACATTTAATGGGCGAAGGTGTTCGCCGATTCTTTGAGTGAGATGATGGTGATGTGCGCCCCCGCCGGTAATAAGCATTTTAGCCGGAGCGGAAAAGTTTTCAAGCTCCTTCACGAGTTCTACCGAACGGGCTACCTGAAAGGCAATATGTTCGCAATAAGTATGCAATACTTCTTCAGGAGTTCCTGTGCGGGTAATCATCGGATAGATGATATCGGTACCAAAACTGTTGGCCAGGCTTTTGGGATATGGCTCATGGTAATATGCAAGTTCATTTAAAGCATCGAAAATATTGGGGATGATTTTGCCGGAAGCAGCAAGTTTACCACCCTCGTCGAAGCGCATGCCTTTTTCCTGTGCGGTAAGGTTTAGCACCCTGTTAGCCGGACACACATCAAAAGCAATGTATTTATCTGTTCCTTTAAAGGACAGGTTGGCAATACCACCAATATTCAGCAAGAATTCGTAATCTTTAAACAAGAGTTTTTCACCAATAGGAACAATGGGAGCGCCCTGCCCTTTGAGGGCTACATCCATGGCACGCAGGTCGCTTACCACGTTGATACCGGTTTCTGCTGCAATGGCGGCACCATCGCCAATCTGGCCCGTCATGCGTTTGGAGGGCATATGGAAAGCTGTATGACCGTGAGAAACAATTAATTGCACCTTGAATTCAAGATTATGGGCTGCAATAAACTCATTCACCTTTTGTCCGCAGTAATGTCCGAAAGCAGTATGAGCCAGCATATAATCCGGCGCAGAAAGCGTGTGCAGTTTTTTAAGCAGGTCGAGCCAGTATTCATCGTAAGGATAACATTCGGCAGCCAGAAGTCTGTATTCCCAGTTTCCTTTTGTTTCTTCCAATTCCACATAGGCAACATCCAGCCCGTCGAGCGAACTTCCGCTCATTAAACCAATTACCCGGTATATCATCGCTTAAATTTTAGATTGCAGATTTTTGCTTTAGTTTTGTACCGAAATTCGGCCTGAAAGATAGGAATCATTTAGGTTTGTCCGCAATTTCAATCTGTATAAATATTAACCGATGGTAAAAAATCTCAGTCAGGAATACTCCATTTTATGTGATTGGATCATTGAATTGCGGGATGAAAAAATTCAGCAAGACAGGATGCGTTTCCGCTACAATCTTCAAAGAATTGCGGAGGTCATCGGCTTCGAGATTAGCAAAACCATGGAGTGGACCGAAAAGGAAATTCAAACTCCGCTTGGAATTGCCACGCAAAAGCAGCTTAAGGAACAGCCGGTACTGGCAACCATTCTCAGGGCCGGATTACCCATGCATACCGGTTTGCTGAATATTTTCGATAAGGCCGACAATGCTTTTATATCTGCATACAGAAAACATAATCGCGACGGATCTTTTGAAATCAGTCTGGATTATATTTCTTCCCCACAAATTCAAAACCGTATTGTCATCATTTCCGACCCCATGCTGGCATCCGGTTCTTCTCTGGTGAAAACCGTTCAATACCTGAGGCAGGAGGGCAATCCCAGGGAAATTCATATCGTTTCCGCAATTGCCTGTACTGTTGGGATTGAGCATGTGAAAAGAAGCGAACCCGGAGTAAAAATCTGGTGCGGAGACATCGACGATGAACTGACTGCCAAAGGGTATATCGTACCCGGTTTGGGAGATGCGGGAGACCTGGCATTTGGAAATAAGGAGCAGTTTTAGCGGTTATCTTCCGAAAATTTTATATTTTGTCCTTCCCAATCGCGTGAAATGAGAAAACTCCTGCTTATACTATCCGTAAGCCTGTTATCTTACAGGGGTTTTTCGCAGGATCCTCATTTTTCACAATTCTTCGTTTCACCGCTTACGCTTAACCCTGCACTAACGGGAAAGATCAACGGAGATTTCAGGGTTTCGGGCAATTACCGTGATCAGTGGCCCGAAATCAGCAAGGCTTATGTTACTACTACCTTAGCTATTGATGCCCCCATTCTCAGAAACAGGATTTCGGAATCCGATACATGGGGAGTAGGCGTTATTGCCATGAGCGATAAAACCGCAAACGGTGTACTCACTTCCAATTATATTTCCCTTACCACGGCTTATCACAAAGGGCTCGATGAAAACGGCTACCATTCACTGGGGCTGGGCTTTCAGGCCATTTATGCCGATAAAAGGCTCGACGGTACCAAGCTGAACTTCCTGGATGAGCTGGATGCCAACGGAGGGTTTACTGGAGTAAGCATGGAAACCATAGACGACCAGGTATTGAAGGTGAATCACTTCTCCATGGGAGTAGGATTTCTGTATAACGGGTCTACCAACGGATACAACAACTTCTATGCAGGCTTATCTGCCTATCACCTCAACAGGGCCAGTGAATCATTTACCGGAGATGTGTTTTATAAAATGAATCCACGGTATACCTTCAACGTGGGAGGAGCATTTCCCTTAAGGGACGAAACCAAAATCATTTACGGAAGTGCCTTGTACAGCCATCAGGCAGGAGCGGAGAATGTGGTGATTGGCGGGGTCATGGGTTTTTCATTCAGCAACGACCCCGATTATCCCACTGCCATTTATCTTGGTGCATGGACGAGGTTTAACAATGTAAATGATGCTCTTATCCCTTATGTAGGACTCGAATACGGCAACATTCGTTTCGGTGCATCTTATGATGTGAACATTTCCAGCCTTAAAACCGCTTCTCAAAGTAAAGGAGGAGTAGAGATTTCCCTGATTTATACCAAAAGGCCACCCGGACAGAAATATGTTCCCTGTCCGAAATTCTAACCGGAAAAGTTTTAATCTTTTATCGTAAACCTGTAAGGAAGTTTTGCATCTTCCCCTGCATAATCAACCCCTATTCTTGGGGTAAACAAAATTTTATCTTCATCGAAACGGAAACCGTCATCTGCAATGATGATATCCGAATGGAGCAGGTCAAGGCCGGTATGGAAGGTATATATTCCCAAAGCCTTGCTGAAGTTACCCGGGCCGCGTAAAAAATTTTTTCCCGGAGATTTTTTGCCGGTGCGTTGCAGCATGATGGACACGCCTTCCAAAGGAATGGCACCTCTGATTAAAACAGCATGCGGAATTTCAGGGGCATTGCACACTACATTGAACAAATGATGAATGCCATAACATAAGTACACATACGCATGGCCGGGAGGACCGTACATGATTTCAGTCCGTTTTGTCCTCCTGTTACCATAAGCATGTGATGCCTTATCGGTAATGCCTGCATATGCTTCCGTTTCGGTTATCCTTGCCGAAGTATACAGGCCATTGAACCGCGTGATGATAATTTTCCCTAGCAACTCCCGGGCAATGGCCACCACATCTTCCCTTCCGTAAAAATCTCTGGAAAGCACAATCATCTTCCGCCGTAAAAAAATATTTGTTTAAGTTTGAGCTATCGGATAAATATAAACCAAAATACAGCAGTTTGTTACAGGATATAATTATTGCATTTCAATCTTATATAAGAGCCCACAGGTTTATTCAGCAGAATAAATTATGGAAATGGATAATTATACCCGGCATCATATATATGATCATTTTCATGGCAGGGATGTATTACTTCATCATTTCTGCCGATGGTGCCGTGAGTTACATCAGCGATAAAATCGGAATAGACAGATGGCTGAGCAGGAAGTCAAATGAGTTCCTGAGCTTCCTCTTCCTCATGGGAGGGATAATGGTAAGGATAGTATTGGTATTCTTTTATTTCTCTCTGTTCAAATATCTCTTCCTGATTGTAGGTTCTCCTTTATTTGCCTACCTGAGCGAGAAAACAGCAGCCATTATTGAAAAAAGAGATTTCCCTTTCAGCATTTCTCAACTGATGAAAGACATATTGCGGGGAATAAGGCTTGCATTAAGGAATACATTCTGGCAGACGGTATTTCTCATCAGCATCATCATCCTTTCGCTTTTCCCTTTGGTAGGATGGATTACTCCGCTATTGGTATTGTTTATCGAGTGTTATTATTTCGGCTTTTCCATGCTCGATTACAACAGTGAGAGAAACAAACTGAGTTATGGCGAAAGCATCAATTTTATTAATAAAAACAAAGGGCTTGCCATAGGAAACGGCATTGTTTTTTATTGCATGCACCTGGTGCCGTTTGTAGGATGGATGTTTGCACCCTGTTATGCGGTGATAGCAGGAACACTCAGCCTGCATGCCAAATTCGGCCGCACCGATATTACCTCAACCGATTAACCATGAGTAAACCTGTAGTATATCTTATTCCTTCCCTGCTGGCGGAAAATGCACAGCATACCCTTCCTGCAGAGGTTCCGGAAGCAGTGAAACATTGTAAGGTATTTTTCGTGGAGAATGAACGCTCGGCCAGAAGGTTTTTAAAATCTATCTGGAAGGAAATTGTGATAGATGATTATCCGTGGGTTACCATTCATAAAGCAGAAAAAGAAGTAAGGCAGGAGTTTGAAGAATACCTCCGGAAAGGATGGAACATAGGAATCATCAGTGAAGCAGGATGCCCGGGAGTAGCAGACCCGGGTCAGATACTGGTAAAAACCGCGCATGCCCTGGGGGCACGCGTAAAACCTTTAACAGGCCCAAGTTCCATACTTTTAGCCCTGATGGGAGCAGGGTTAAACGGACAAAAATTTCAGTTTAACGGATACCTTCCCATAGACCATCACGAGCGGGTGCAAAAAATCAGGGATTATGAAGCGGAATCTTCAAGAAAGAACTGCACGCAAATATTTATTGAAACGCCTTACAGGAATATGAAATTGCTGGAAACACTTGCCCGGGCCTGCAAGCCGGATACCCAGATCAGTATTGCCGTAAATCTTACGGCACCCGATGAAATGATCATTACCAGGCCTGCTAAGGAATGGAAAAAGGGAATACCCGACATACATAAGAAGCCGGCAATATTTTCCATGCTTGCATGTTAGTGAGGGTCTCTGATCGCAATGATGCTGTCTACGATATATCTTGAATAACCTCTCCAGGGAACGGAGGCATTGTATTCTTTGTACCTGAGGTCTACTTCTTTACCACTGTTCAGCATCAGCTTTTGGGCAATATCATCGTCTTCCACCGAAAATTCAAATTCATAGGATTGCACCGTTCCGGGGCTTCCCGAACGGAAACCGGCCTGAATCAGCTTACCTTCATATGTTTTGAAGATATAACCTTTTTTCACCACGTAATTGAGCTGGCCGGTTTTTACCCCGTCGCCAAAAACCCAGAAATATCTCCAGTAAATAAAACCTGCCAGTCCGATAAAGATGATGGCGATAATTATAAAGAGAAACCTTTTCATTTGTTAGAATTCTTAATCAATTTATTTAAAGTTTTTGATACCTGCACGGTAATTTTTAGAGGAATTAAAATCCGTTGGTATTTCTCAGTCGCCTGCGTACCTTCACAGGTATCAATGTTGTGATATGAAAATAGGAATTGTATGCTATCCTACCTTCGGGGGAAGCGGAGTACTGGCCACGGAACTTGGGAAAGCTTTGGCTGACAACAACCATCAGGTACACTTTATTACCTACCAGCAACCGGTAAGGCTCAGTGAATTCCATGCGAATATTTTCTATCATGAGGTGGTGGTACCCAATTATCCTTTATTTGATTATCCTCCTTACGAAACTGCGCTGGCTTCCACGCTGGTAGATGTGGTGCAAAACCATCAGCTGGATGTATTGCATGTGCATTATGCCATTCCGCATGCTTCGGCAGCTTTTCTGGCAAGGGAAATTCTGAAGCAAACCGGAAAATATATTCCCTATATCACTACCCTGCATGGAACCGATATCACCCTGGTTGGGCGCGATAAGACTTATACTCCTGTCGTTACCTTTTCCATTAACCAAAGTGATGTTATTACAGCGGTATCGCACAACCTGAAGGAAGAAACCTATAAGAATTTTAAAATAGACAAACCCATAGAGGTGATTCACAACTTTGTGGATGTGGGCAGGTTTAAGAAAAAAGATATGGATGCGATTAAAAAGCTCATCTCTCCCAACAATGAAAAAATCCTGCTGCATGCCTCCAATTTCAGAAAGATCAAAAGGGTAAAAGATATTATTCAAATATTCGACAGGGTTAGAAAAAGCGTTCCCTGCAAACTGATATTTGTAGGTGACGGGCCTGAAAGGTCGGGCGCAGAAAGTCTTTGCCGCGAGCTGGGTATTTGTGATGAAATAAGGTTTGTGGGCAAGCAGGAAAAAATTGAAGAAATTCTTCCCATTGCCGACTTATTCCTGCTCACATCAGAATATGAATCATTCGGGCTTGCCGCCCTGGAAGCCATGGCTGCAGGAGTACCGGTGATCTCTACCAATGTGGGTGGATTACCGGAAATAAATATACACGGAGAAACAGGGTTCCTTGGAGAAGTAGGAAATGTAGATGAACTTTCCGGTTATACGTTACAGTTACTGCAGAATGAAGATATGCTGAACAGGTTTAAGGAAAATGCCATAAAGCAGGCCGGGAGGTTTGACATTTCCACTGTGCTGCCCAAATATGAGGCTTTGTACGAACAGCTAACAGGGGTAAAAGCAGGATAACCTTCTCTTGCAATAAAAAATGCCTGTAGAAGGTACAGGCATTTTTTATTGGGAATTCGTTGAATTATTTTTTTCTCAGCCAGGCTTCAGGGTCGAGGTTTTGTTTTTCCAGCATCAGCAGGAATTCAATTTCCCCTGTATCGGCTTTACCCAACACTTCTCCTGCAGTAATTTGCTGGCCTTTCTTCACCGTTACTCCTCTCAATCCGCTGTAACCGGTAAAATATTTACCATGCTGTACCAGCACCACACTGGAGCCGTCAAGGTTAAATACGGAAGTAATCACGCCGCCAAATACAGCTTTCACATCTGCACCCGGAGCGGTTTCCAGCGTAAGTCCGGGGTTTACGTTGGTAAGCCTTGTTCCCGGAATACCATATGTTCCGAAAGGAATTTTGATATTACCGGCATCAATTGGCCAGGGAAGACGTCCTTTGTTCTTTTCGAAATTATCTGAAATGATAGCTCCTTCGGGGGTAGCTTCGAATACGCTTTTTCTTTCGGCAGGTTTAGGCGCATCTGCTTTGGCAACAGGTGCATCTTCTTTTTTGGCATCTGCACCGGAAGGAGCTGCAGCAGGCGGATTAGCCGCTTCACGGGCTTTCCTGGCAGCCAGTTCCCTTTCACGGGCTAATTCGGCTTCTCTGGCAATAGCTGCACTGATGGCAGATTTCAGCTTCTGGTCGGCATTTCTTTTTGCCGTAAGCTCTTTGTTCAATTCTTTCTCCCTGCTCTTCAATGCATTTACGATTCTGTTGGTTTCATTGGTTTCTTCCACCAATACTTTCCTTTCTTCCTGCTGTTTTGCCAGCACGCTGTCTTTCTCGGCAATGCTTTTTTCCAGTTGCTCAATTTTTTTGGCAAGCAGTTCCTGTGTGGCAAGGATATCATTGGCATGCTGCTCGCGCATCTTACGGTATGCCTTCAGGTATTCCACTCTTTTGAGGGCATCGTTAAAACTGGTGGCGGAAAATATAAAGTTCAGGTATTCGTAATTGCTTCTGTTTTTATAAGCATACACAATACTTTGAGCGTATTGCGACTTCAGCGTGTCCAGTTCTTTTTTAAGAGTGGCGATTTCATTACGCGATTTGTTGATGTCGCGTTGCATGGAAGTAATCTGCTGGTTGAGGTTCCTTATGGCAGATTCACGTAACCTTAATTTACGTTGCAATAATGCGAGCTGCCCCAGGGTTTCTTTTTTATTGCTTGAGGTTTCGTCAAGCCTTCTCTTCACCTGTTCGATTTCGGCCTGAATTTCGGCGCGTTGCTTTTCCAGCTCCGTCCTGTCTTGCGCCGTGGAGGAAGCGCTCACCAGTAAAAGCAATCCAAACAGAGAAGATTGAATAATATTTTTCAGGATATCCATGGTAATTTATAACAATTAAATTTCGGTATAATTCTGCGGAATGGAAAAAGGGAAGCTTAATACTTCGTTAAATAATACATCTCTTAACTTCATTTTCATCATCAATTGCCTGGTCCCTTCCACTTTCACCTCTCTTTCCATGGCCACGCTTTTCCCGCTTACCTGAGCATATGCACCGTATTTTAAAATGGCTTTTATCCCTTCCATAAAACGAACCTCTTCCCTTACTACAAATAAATTGACCGGTTCCAGGATGAGGGAAGTAGCCATCCCTCTTCCGGCAAGTTCCACCCCTACTTCCAGCGGTTGTTCCCGAACTTCAAAAGATGTGGTGGTAAGCCCTTCCAACAAAGGTTGCCCCGACAGAATACCCTGTAATCCCGAAAAGGAAATGGGTAAGCCCGAGAGACGATTGATTTCATCGTACCCTCTTCTGAAAATAGAATTCTCCAGTTTATTGAGAACGATTAAAGAGTCCGGCGTAATCTTTACCCTTGCCGCTTCTATGCTCATCATACCAGTAAGGGATATCCAGATGATACTGTCTTTCACCATGCGTACGTGGGCGGTAAAACTTCTGGAATCGCCTTCTGTTTCTGCGTCCACACTCATCTTTGCCGACCAGGTGTGGAAGTCTGCCTGCTGAGCGTCGAGAGCGTTTTGTATTAACCTTCCTATTCTTTCCTTATCGGAATCGTCCTTTATGGTTAATCTTTCCCTTACCTGTGAGGTGTAAATGTTTGTCTTCGTGCTACGGCAGGAGAACAGCGATAAAGCTATAAAGGATAATATGATAAGGTGTTTTCCTTGCATAAATCTATTTTCCGGTGTGGCCGAAGCCACCTTCATTGCGTTTGGTTTCTGATATGGTATCTGTTATTTCCCATTCAGCCCTTTCGTATTTTGCAATCACCATCTGGGCAATCCTGTCGCCATGGCGTATCATCTGGTCTTCTGTGCTCAGGTTGATGAGAATGACTTTTAATTCTCCCCTGTAATCGGAATCCACCGTTCCGGGAGAGTTGAGGCAGGTTAATCCCTGCTTAAGTGCCAGCCCGCTGCGTGGCCTTACCTGCGCTTCATACCCATCGGGAAGTTCGATGAACAATCCTGTAGGGATGAGCGCCCTTTCCATGGGTTTCAACACAATATCTTCTGTAAGGTTAGCCCTTAAATCCATTCCTGCGGCACCTTCGGTTACATATTCGGGTAAGGCGTTAGGGGATTTATTAATAACTTTTACTTTTACTGACGGGTTCATCTGATTTATTCTTCGGCTTTAATTAATAATACTGTTGCGTAGGCACAAAGTCCCTCTTCTCTTCCAATGGCACCCATTTTTTCTACGGTGGTAGCTTTAACGGAAACATCACCGGCCGTGATTTCAAGAATTTCCGCAATCACTTCGCGCATGCGTTGGGTATGGGGCTTAAGTTTGGGAAGTTCAAGGCATACGGTGGAATCTACGTTCACCACCTTATAACCTTTCTGTCTGATAAGCTGATAACATCTTTTCAACAGGATTTTGCTGTCGATGTCTTTATTGGCAGGATCGGTATCGGGAAAATGGATGCCAATATCTCCCAGGGCAAGGGCACCTAACATGGCATCGCAAATGGCATGCAGCAATACATCGGCATCACTGTGGCCTAATGCTCCCTTGTGATGTGGGATGTCAATACCACCAATCCATAATTTCCTGCCTTCGGCAAACCTGTGAAAATCTATTCCAAAACCGGTTCTGTACATCATTCACTCTGTTAAACAGGCGAAGATAACAGAAAACACGGATTGTTATTCAGCACCCAGGTCAAAAACAAGTCCGAAGCGGAGCGTATTGGACAATGGGTTTCTGTTAATGCCCGAGCCTGATGGAACCAGGTAAGAGAAGTTCAGGCCGAACATATTGTAATTAATACCCAACCCGACGGTAAAATATTTTCTGTTACCCTTGTTTTTTCCTTCATGGAAATACCCCATGCGGGCAAAGAACTGGTCGTTGTAGGAATATTCGGCCCCTACGGAAAACTGAAATTCCTGAAGCTCTTCGGAAAAACCTCTCGGGGCATCGCCAAATGAGCTGAACCATGAACTTACCACACTTTTGTTGCGGTATTCCTGATTGATACGGAAATTTTCATCCGGGTCGAGTGTATATTTAGGAGGTGTGGGAACCATTAATTTCTGAATATCCAGGCCAAACATTATGGAATTGTTTTCATCAAAAACTTTTTTATATGCCGTACCCAACGCAAAGTTTGCCGGTATATAATCTTTCTGGGTAGCATCTTTGGTATACCCGATTTTGGTACCAAGGTTGGTTAATGCCACACCCAAATTCAATCCTTGTCCGTTATTTTCGGCATTGGTATAAAAGAACGAAAGATCTCCCGCAAATGCGTTTCCTGCCTGGTATACACTGGACTGATCGGCAAAACCGCCAACCAGGTTAGAGTTGATATAACGCAGCGCAATTCCCAATCCGATACGATCGGAAAGTTTTCTGGAATAACCGAAATCTACACTGAATTCTCTTGGACGGCCGTTACCGAAATCGTTGCCGGCAGCGTCGGTAAACTGGATATTCCCAAGGCTGAAATACCTAACCGAACCGGTGATGGCCTGAAGTTCATCCAACTGATGGTATCCGGCAGCGGTGAGCAGGTAAACATCATTCAATCCCAGGTCTTTCAGCCAAGGAGTATAGGTAAGTCCGATTGCGGAAGGTGAAGAAGCGAAGGGAGCTTTGGCATGGTTCCAGAAAGCCGAATTAGCATCCGGACTTGTTGCGACTCCTAAATCTCCCATACCTCCTGCCCTTGCATCAGGGGATATTCTCAAAAACGGTACTGCAGTAGTAACCACATTTATTTCCTCAGCATCCTGGGCTTTTGCAAACCCTGCACTCAATAACATTCCTGCTAAAGCTGCAATCTTCAGGCTAAATTTTTTCATAGATGTTTTCAAATTGCTTTTTCAGAGATAAACTCGTGACATTAAAAAAATTGTTCGGGTAGAAATGTTACTATAGGCAGCCGGTTAAGATTATCGCAAATTTATTACAGCAGATACAAACGTTCCATTTTTCTTGCCAGTTTTCCATCACTCGTTTGAACTGTAACAGCATAAATATATACCCCTCGTCCTAACTTCTGGCCAAAATCATCCCTTCCGTCCCAAAATATTTCATTCGAACGGTTTCCCGTTGAAAATATTGTGTTTCTGAGGGTTTTAACCAATTTTCCGCTGATGGTATATATCTGTATCTGGACACTTAATTCTTCCCCCGGCCTGTTATGGTCGAACCAGAAACAGGTACTTGTGGTAAAGGGGTTGGGATAATTCAGCACGTTATTTAACACGAGCTTTTCATCTCCCACCACCCTGAATTCCAGCATGGCGGTCCCCGCATTATTGGCTCCGTCCCAGGCCGTAATTTTTAAATTATGCCATCCGGGCTCCAGTGCAGGAAGCTGATAGCGGACCTTTCCTTTGGTAAAATCATCTTTTTCAGATACATAATATCCGTTCAATACAAACTCCTCCTCATCATCCAGCACTGCAGTAAAATTGTGCCCCGGCCCTGTACCGGTAATATTTATACCCGATTCGTCTTGCACCTCTACCAGCAGGATGGGTGCGGAATTCACTATTCCTCCACTGACAAAATTTTCGTCGTTCAGGTAAGCTTTGATTTCGGGACCGGCATTATCCTGCAGCCCGCCACCTGTTCCCCCCACCACTATATCTTCAAAAATCCCGGATGCGTCGGTAATACCGTTTTCGGCATACAACAAGATTTTACCTTTTCCGAATACATATTGAATGTCTCTGGGCACCAAGAATTCAAAACTAAATTTCCCTGATTTCACCGAAGCACTTCCCGAGAATATTTTCGTAACCTGTTGCTTAAAATTTTGTACCCGGCTACCGGGATCATTGCCTCTGGTAGCATTTTCCAGCGGTTTATCCAGCACCAGCGGGTAAACAGTTCCTTCGAAATCCTGAAGTAGGTTGCCATTCCGGTCTCTTACTTCTCCTTCCATCACCACTTTCTGCATGGCTTTAAGGGTATCTTCTCCCGGAGTGTTACCATTTATGGAAGTGGTTATAATTTCATGTTCGGGAAAAGCCAGGGGCATGGCAGGGTCGCCAAACAGCATCATCTTTCTGTTATTCAGCACATCTCCAAACACACCGTAATTGAGGTTTTTGGCATATTTCAAAATATCCCCCAAAGGCTTTTGACGGTTGGAAAGCAGGGCTTCGAGAAAATTTTTATGAATAAGATGATTGCTGGCAGCGAATACCAGGCGGGTGGAGGAAAGCACGGCGATACCTCCGGCAGAAGGTTTGAATAAAAGCTCCTCACCCAGGGAGTAATTAAAAGGATTATCAAAAGGGGTAAAGTCGCAGGTGGCTACTATAAACAAAGGAAGCCTGCCCGCATTTTTCAGCCTATCGAGTAATTCGAAGTCCATCACTGCTTCTTCGGCCAAACGCCGGTATCCGCCATGGCCATTGTAATTCCAAATCAGCACTCCTTTAAACAGGTTATTGAGGATATCCTGTCTTGCATCCGGATAGGTTTGTCCGGCCGGTGTGGCCTGCTGTTCATAAGCATCGAGGTAGTACTTTTCCTGATATATTCCGGGAAAAATTTTTTCCGCAGTTTCACTTAAAGATTCCGCATCTTCCACATGCAGGTTATTGTCTTCGTCATCGGCCACGAAGCTGATGTTCATTCTCCAGGCTCCCAGGGAGGAAGGTTGATGATACTGAATCAGCTTATCTACAAAAGCATTGGCCTGGGAAAGGGTTGCGGCCGGAATCCTGCCGATGCCGATATCCAGTAAGGGGGGATTCAGGGAATTGATATCATCCTCATCGTCGAGAAAACCAAAGAAATCATCTGCTGTATAGGTAGACAAAGGGTCGAGCGAATTCCGGGATTGCCATGCGGGGATGAAATTGAAATTGCTTTTCAGTTTATTTTTCGGATCGAAACTTCCGGTGCCGAAGAGCAGTAAATATTTTGGAGCAAGGCTGCTGTCGCCCCCTGCCCTGTCGTAAAACATTTTCACATAATCTCTGATGGCTACAGGATCGGGAATGCCGGAAGAAAATTCATTAAAAATTTCTTCCACAGGGGTAAGTGTTACCTGCAGGCCTTTTGAGCGGTGAAATTCCGCCAGTCTTTCTGCTGCAGGAATGAATGCAGAGGGAGCAACAATCAGGTAATCGGCCCGGGCGGGAGCAAGAATATTCTGATGGGCTACCTTACCTGCCGGAACAGGTTTGGGCAAACCCGAAACGGAAAATACCACGAATTCATCCTCTGCCCGGGCGCGGTATTTAAATGAAAGGGTGGAGCCGGAAGCAACGGCAGGTATTATTTCAGGCCTGAAAGGATCTGTTATCAGCCAGATTTGGGTATTTCCGCCCGCATTTTCAATGGTAAAAGATTTTACGGATCCATCGGAAGGCAAATCCGGGTTACGAAAGACCAGTTGGCTTCCTTTCATTTTCAGCTTGGCGGGGAGTAGTAATGCAAACTTATCCAGCCACGACTGGGCATTTCCACCGCCTTCGGTAAAATCGAATTGCAGGGAGGGGGCGTTTCCCGACCAGGAGAACCGGTGAAGGATTTCTCCTTCGCGGGCAAAAACATCATATTGCCCGGTACCCACAGGCGGAATGGCCAATTGTTCTGAAAACAAATTATTTACGGAAACCGCAATCCTTGCAGGAATATTAAAGGAGCGGGCAGCCAGTCTTGCGTACAAAATGCCCCGGCCGGGGATAAATTCAGCTTCCTCTGGCAGGAGAAAATTAAGTCGGGTTGGTTTTCCCGGCAGGAAGCCCATATCTTCTCCCCACCATTCTTTTCCGGAGTTCAGCAGGTTAAAGCTATCGGTTTCATGATAATACCTATGATAATAATACCGGATATCGGAATCAGGAGCGCCTGTTTCTTCGGGTAATTGTTCGGGTTTCAGTGCAGGAGAGGGGGAATTTATCTGAAGGAAATATACGGCGGTATCGGAATAGCTGTTTTTTTGAGGAATATATATGTTTTGGGCAGGATTTAGGGTCCATTTTACAGTACCGGGGGAATAGAAGCAATATATCATGCCGGAGGGACCCTGAACTTCCGCCAATGGGATTTCCTGAAGCGAATTTAAAGGAGCGGAAGGATTTTCAGGAAGCATGGCCCCGTGGTTGCCAAAAAGGCGGAGATTTCGGAGGTCTCCTGAAGCCCCGAGTCTTTGCAGGACTTCCCTGTCAATGGCATAAATCCCCTCGCGGGGAACCTTAATTTTATACCATTCTCCCGAAGCCAGCACGGAGGTTTCGGGATAATTCCTCTGCGCCCGGGAAGGGAGCAACCCGGCAAGGATCAATACCAGCAGGAGGAGTGTTTTTCCGGGAGACATAGTAATCAAAAATAGCTGATTTTTAACGTGATAATTGGCAAAACAGGCACGATATTTTAGGTGGAACGGATTATATTCGCACCCTGTCTTTATCGGAAACAGAATTTACATTTTCAGAACGCCGGCAATGCAATATTTAAAAAACAATCTCGTTTAGATATATTGTACCAAAGGCAAAAGTCATAAAAATGAACCTAAAAAACCTAGTAATCCTTTTTTCCTGTGCTGCTGCCATCACATCCTGTAAAGAGGGTGGATTATTTGCAAAGAAAATGCAGCAATCCGAAGTTACAGGCTGGAATTATAACGACAAGAATATGGGAGGCTACCAGGTAGCCCAGGAAGTGGAACAGCGTACCGGTCCCGGTCTCGTGTTCATTCAGGGTGGTACTTTCACCATGGGTGCCACTGAGGAGGATGTAATGGGCGACTGGAACAATATTCCTACCCGTAAGACTGTAAACTCATTTTATATCGACCGTACAGAGGTTGCAAACATTCACTACAGGGAGTACCTGTACTGGATTAACAACGTTTTTGATGGTGACGAATATCGTGAGGTTCGTGAAAAAGCCCTTCCCGATACTTTAGTATGGAGGAGTGAGCTGGCCTATAATGAACCTTTGGTGGAATACTACTTCCGTCACCCTTCTTATAACTACTATCCTGTAGTAGGAGTAACCTGGCAACAGGCTCATGACTTCAGTTTATGGAGGTCTGACAGGGTGAACGAAAAAGCTCTGGTTGACAGAGGTTTTATCAATAAAAATACTTTAAAAAACATTCAGGGCCTTGGTCCGGAAGCTTTCAACACTAAAGCATATCTGCTGGGACTTACCACTCCGACACCCGGAGATGCTGTAAGGTCTAAGAAGAACCCTCTGAGGAACCCTAACGGTACTCCAAGGGCACAGGTAACCTTTGAAGATGGTATCCTGTTACCGAACTATCGTCTCCCAACTGAAGCGGAATGGGAATATGCCGCTCTTGGTTTAGTGGGTCAAAACCCCAATCCAAGCCGCAGGGAAGGACAAAGAGGTGAAGAATTGATTACCAACAAACAGGTATATACCTGGGGACAGAATGTTAACGGATTAAGGGATCCGAGAAAAGGAAGCTGGCAGGGTCAATTCCTGGCTAACTTCAAAAGAGGTAGTGGTGACAACATGGGTGTGGCCGGCGGACTTAACGACCGTGCCGTATATACTGCACCTGTAACCTCTTTCTTCCCCAATGCTTTTGGTTTGTATAACATGGCCGGTAACGTAAACGAATGGGTTGCCGACGTGTATCGTCCGCTTTCACCCATTGATATGGATGACGTATCTCCATTCAGGGGTAACAGATATACCAAGCTGAAAAAGAATGATGATGGTGAATATGAAAAAGACAGCCTTGGCAGAGTGGTTACCGAATACGTTACTGATGAAGAAAGCAGACACCGCAGGAACTATCAGAAAGGTAATGTAATTAACTACCTTGATGGAGACTCCCTTACTTTAGGTGTAAGTTATGAAACTACCGAAGGACGTGGTTATGGCATCACTACCCTTATCAGTGATAAATCAAGAGTGATTAAAGGTGGTAGCTGGAACGACAGGCCTTACTGGCTCTCTCCCGGCACCCGCCGATTCCTTGAAGAAGATCAGGCAAGTGCCACTGTAGGTTTCCGTTGTGCTATGGACAGAGTAGGCAGCCCTGAAGGTAACGGCAGAAAAACCGGTATTGATTACAAAGTAAGAAGACAAAACTCCAGAAAGAACTAAACTTTTTCCGAATATTTTAAGCTCCGCCCTGAAAAGCGGAGCTTTTTTTTGCCTCAGGGTTTTGATTTCTGTAATTACCTTTATCGCAGGAGATGATTATTATGAAGACGGAAGAAATCTATCAGCATTATTTGCAATATCCCCACATACAAACCGACAGCAGGAAGATTCAACCCGGTGATATTTTCTTTGCCATTAAGGGGCCTAATTTCAATGCCAACAGTTTTGCAGCCGATGCCGTAGCAGCAGGCGCTTCACTGGCCGTAATTGATGAGGCGGAATACCGGGGAGAGAAAACAATACTTGTGGAAGATGCACTCAGGCAGTTGCAATTGCTGGCACTCCATCACAGAAAACAATTTAATATACCTTTTATTGCCATTACGGGCAGCAATGGAAAGACTACTACAAGAGAGCTTGTAACTACTGTTCTGGCGGGAAAATTTAAAACCTATTCCACTGAGGGAAACCTGAATAACCACATTGGGATTCCTCTAACAATTTTGAGCATACGAAAAGATGCGGAAATGGCTGTCGTGGAAATGGGTGCCAATCATTTGGGGGAGATCCGTTCGTATTGTGAGTATACTTTACCCACGCACGGATTAATCAGTAACTGTGGAAAAGCGCATCTGGAAGGTTTTGGTTCACTGGAAGGTGTAAAAAAAGGAAAAGGAGAATTGTTTGATTTTCTGAGAGAAAATAACGGGACAGCATTTGTGATGAAAGAATATGATTACCTGCTGGAGATGAGCAGAGGTATTCCTGAGGTAGTGTATTACGGGGGAGATTCCGAAATCAGGGGGAAGATATTAAAGAATGAACCATTCCTTCAGGCAGAGATACAAATGGGCAGCAAAAGTATTATCGTAAATTCCAAACTGGTGGGAGCCTATAATTTGCCCAACCTGATGGCTGCAGCCTGTGTAGGCCATTATTTCGGGGTGGAGAATGAAATCATTACCTCCAGACTTGAAGCCTATCAGCCCACCAACAGCAGGTCGCAGTTTGTGGAACTTCCCAATGATAACAAAGCCATACTGGATGCCTATAATGCCAACCCAACCAGTATGCGCATTGCCATAGAAAACTTTGCTTCCATTAAATCCGAAAATAAAATTCTCTTACTGGGAGGCATGGCCGAACTCGGAGCAACATCCTTAGAAGAACATGAAAAAATAGTTGAGCTGATAGGTAACCATTCCTGGAAGGAGGTTGTACTTGTAGGAGGAGATTTTTTAAACATTCAACACCCATATCTGCAGTTTGAAAATTCCGAAAAAGCTGCAGAATGGCTGAAAGGTCAGCACTTTCATCACTGCCTGTTTCTTATAAAAGGGTCCAGGAGCATGAAAATGGAAAAGACTGTCAGCGCATTTTAATATTTATTAAGATGTTGAAGGTTTGGCGAGGTCGGAAGGAGCCCCGATAGATTCCAGCATTCCCGTTAGCAAGGTTTTCCATATCAGTGCGAAGAATGATTTATTGGTCTCGCGTTGGTATTCTACCCTTGCCACTCTCTGATTTGGTCCGGGAAGGTTATCCGACTTCACCACAAAAGCATTGGCAAGGAAACCCAGAAAGCCTCTTTCTTTCAATTCTCCTTCATCGTCCTGCTTTAAGGGCAGCACTTTCAGTCCGGAATAAAGCAGGTCTACCCTTCCTGTTCCTTTATGATTACTCCCTTCTATATGCGCTTTAAGGCTTTTAATCTGACCTTCTTTTATGGAGAATAAACCCAGCGGATGGGTAACCTTATTCAGTTTGGTGCCATCCACTGCATTCATGGCAATATCTACTCCGAATGAACCTGACTCGTGCTTATTTAAATCAAACCGGAAATCGGCATAGATGGATACTTCCCCCAACAGTGAAGCGCTTGCTTTTGCTGTCATACGCGGATTTTCTGCAATAGCCGATTGCATATTTGTAGCATTACGAATTTCTCCTCTTACGTTTCTGAAAGACAGCGTACCTTCCTGACCTGATTTGGGGTTATATTCCACATAAGCCACATCAAAATTCCTGACATCGAGTTTTTTGATGTTAACATCGAAAGGAATTTTCATCAATGCCTGGTGAGGATAGTTTCCAACTTTTGACCCGCTGTAAGGAGGAAGGGCGCGGTTACAATACACTTCCAGTTTACCCCCCGATAAAATTGCTGAATCCGCCACAAGTCCTTCTTCGTTGGCAAAGGCCCACCAATCAACCGATTCAAAACGGATTTCATTAAAGTAAACGCTATACAATTCCTTTACTTCTCTTTGTTTTTTCACAAAATCCTTTCTGCTCAACCTGGGTTTCAGTTCAACTTTGGAAAAAAGCATATCTCTTTTGGTGGCAGATATAAAAACTTCATCGGCTTTCACTATGTAAATGCTGTCGGGGGAACGATATTCATAATTCTGCATTCTGATCAGAATTTCTCTGGCGTACAATAGCCGGTCGGTTTCTTTTACGGATACTGAATCTATGAGTATATCCTGAATATCTATGGTAACACTGTCGAGATGATTTCGTTTATTGTTATTAGATATATTGATATGCACCAGTTGTGCATCCTGAATCAATAACCTGTCTAGTTTAATTCTGTCAATTTTATCAAGAATTCTTTTTTCAACCGGAGTAGTATCCTTAACAACTGTCTTATTATAATCCCTTCTGGTATGGTGAATTTCAATTTTAGGATTGGTAATAATCAATGTATCCAGCTCCAGCATTCTGGATTGCATAAATGCTGCAGGTGCGGCACCTTCAATATTCATTCTGTCTACCGACAGAAAGATAACATCATTAGGAGCACGGTTTTCCCTTTCCATCTGAAGTAAGGTAGTGGAATCGGGCAGGAGCCTTGCATTTACCAGGCTAATACGCGATCCGATCAGGTCCACTTCGAGGCTGCCAATTTCAAGGCGGTATAAACCATTCGTACCCTCCCTCACCAGTTCCGCAAGTTTATCTATAATAACCGGTTCAAAATCCTTTAGCTTTCTGTCTTTCAGGTAGATAAAAACGGCGGCGGCCAGCGCTAAAAGGACCAGGGGGATAATGATAAGGTATTTTTTCATGCGATTTCCGCTCGGTTGAATGTTGCTGAATTTAATTAAAAATATTGTACCAGTATTAAAAAGCAGACAGAACTTTCTGATGGCATGTTTTTTCTATCAGGGTAAAAGTCTATTTTCAGGTTGAAATTGAAGCATATGGAAAAACTACCATTAACGGTACGAAGGTCGATAGAACTGTTGGGACTTATCGGTCTTGGTTTTATATTATATGCGGGTAGAGGAGTACTCACTCCCATTATACTTGCCTTTTTCATTGCCATCATGATATATCCGTTATACCGGTGGCTATCAGGAAAGAAGTTTCCTACATGGCTGGCAATAGGAATTTGCTTGTTTGTTTTAATTGCAGTTTTTGCCGGCATTACCTGGTTTATTACGAGTCAATTTTCAGTATTAATAACAGATTTCCCCACCATCAGGAAAAATGTTACGCTCCATTTGCAAAACCTGAGTGAATGGATTAATGAAAAAACAGATTTTTCTACTGAAAGGCAGTTAGAGATCATCAATGAGCAGGGTAGTAAGCTTTTGGATTCAGCAGGAGGATTGTTAACCTCTGCAGCCTCTTCTGTAACAGGAGTGGTAGTATTGCTGGGTTTGCTTCCTATATATATTTTCCTGATTTTATACTATAAAAACCTGTTGTTGAAATTCATCTTCCTGTGGTTTCCACAGGAATCACATGGAAACATTCAGGAGGCCATGAAAGAAATTCAGGGCATTACCAAATCATATTTGCTGGGTTTGGTAATACAGATTACATATATAACAATATTATTAGGAGGGATTCTTGCCATTATAGGCATCAAGCATGCCTTGTTAATTGGAATTATGTTTGGCATACTCAATCTCATACCCTATGTAGGGGCATTAATCGGTAATATATTAGGTGTTGTATTAACGCTATCCAGTTCCCAGGAATTATGGCATGTGATAGCGGTATTGGGAACGATAGCGGTAGTACAATTTTTGGATAACAACATATTAATGCCGAGGATTGTAGGGTCAAAAGTGAAGTTGAACGCATTGGCTTCCATTGTTGCAGTATTTGTGGGAGGAGCTATAGGGGGAGTGACAGGGATGTTTTTATCCATTCCCATGATGGCGGTATTGAAAATCATTTTTGAGCGCACGCCGCAGTTCAGACAATGGGCGGTATTATTTGGAGATGAGCAGCCGGAGAGAAGCCCGATGGCGATACCCTCGTTTTGGAAGAAGAGGCAGAAGGAGGGGTAGGTCATTAGGGAGAGAGGAGAAGGTTATATAGGGATAAGGAATCGTTGGGAGGAGGTTATTGGTTGAAAGAAGGGGGAAAAGATGTTGGCTATGGAGGAAAATTCCCGGAAATTTTTGGTGCAATCCCCCGGGCGGGCCCTCCCTCCCCCACCACCAACACTCCTTTTTGAATAAGTTTATAATCATCCTGTTTAGGATCTCACCCTATCTTCAGCTTCCATCTCCCGGCAAGACATCCGCTGCTCAATCGTATGTTGACGGCAATGTCAAAACTATTTTATTAATAAAATTTGTCCATGTTTAAATAACGTCTTAGCAAGAGTATTTATCACATGAAAAGGAGTTGAGAATGTGTAGCTATGGCTAAGTAAAAGATGCTTACAATATTTGTAGAGTAGTTGTGATGGAAAAGTGATGAGGTGTAAATAGGTTGAAAAAAATAAAAATGGGGTGATGAACATTTTTGAAATGTGAAATCAACTCAAAATTTGGGTATCCTCCCCCCGGGAGGGCCCTCCCTCCCCCACCACCAACACTCCTTTTTTTAAAATGTTTATAGCGATCCCAGTTAGGTTTGCATCCTATTTACAGTTCCGATCTTCCGGAATGATCTTCCCTGCTTGATAATATGTTGACGGCAATGGCAAATCTACTTTCACTGAAAAATTCGACAATGTTGATATAACCTTATTGCAAGAGTATTTTCCACCAAGATACCAGGATGAAGTGAAGTGAAATTGTACTGGTAAATAAAAGGCTTAAATTATGGTAAAATATGAAGTAAATTTGATGAAATAGGCTTTGGAGAATTATAAAAAAAAGCATTAAAGTAAAAAGGGAAAATTCGTTGTTTTAATGGTGATATTCACCATAATTTTTGGTGCAATCCCCCGGGAGGGCCCTCCCTCCCCCACCACCAACACTCCTTTTTTTTGACAGACACAAACTTCTCCCCTCCCGATAATATCAGGAATTTTTAATACTCACTTAATCACCGGTATCAAGTTCCTTATGATTTGTCGGTAGCATTTCAAAACTATATAACCTCATTTCTCCTTAAAAGAGAAAATCAGGTGGCTCCCAAGGTATTTTTCTGTACAATTACCAACATTATTAAATATCCGGCTTGGGCTTCCTACTTCACAGGAATCAATTCAATACAATCAATATAAGCTTTGTTAATCTCAAGATTCATATTATCATGATCAGGGGTATATATAAGCTGAATCTTATTCCTCCCTTTTTTCAACTTCACTTCATGCATGTTACTCCAGCCCCAGTTTGACCATTCCTCTTGTCCTCTTTGAGGTAATACAATCACCCCGGATGATTTATTATTAACCACCAGCTTCCTGACTGCACATTTATTGTCGGTTTTTACCGACCCGCTTCCGTTAGCATACCGCACCCTGAGCAGGTAATTTCCTTTCTTCGGAACTTTAACATCGAGGGTGAGCTCAGGATGCTTATTTATGGTGGTCTCAACATAACCCATTCCACTATAACCGTCAGATGAATGTTCATATTCACCAAATGCTTCCTCCGCTTCAAAGCGCGCTGCATGATTTTGGATAATCACAGGAGGTGAAGCAAAAGAAGAAATTCCGCTTTTATCAATCGCCACCACCTGATATTCCGTATATTCTTCCATGTTAGTAACCGGGTGTTCTGTAGAATCAGTTTCCCCTATGACCCTCCCATTTTTTAATATCAGGTAGGTTACGGCCTCTCCGATGCTCTCCCATTGAAGCGTATTATTATTTATTTCAGGTTGGGGGGCAGGAAGGCTAAACAATACCGGCTGTTTGTTGATGGATAAATTGTTCTTGAACTGCCCGTTCATCACTATTCTGATGTTGACCTCTTCTTTCGCCTCTGCCGAAATAAAATGCAGATCAGATGCCTTTTCATTTATATAAAATTCCTTTATCTCATCTCCAAACCCCTCAATGGTTATATTTAATACGGCGTTTCTGTATCTGAGATTTTTTAATTGATAATTTCCCTGTAATTGCTGTGGGATAAAAGGTTTAAAATTTATACGGTCTGTTTGAAAGTCTATCCCGAAAATCACTTTGTAAATGATGCTCAGATTTCCCGATAAACTCCATAACATATTGGCGGAATTAATTTGTGTTCCGGCATAATCTCCATTTTCTGCTACAAAATTTTCCTGGTTGGTTAAAAACAATGCTGAAGGCCTGTAGATGGCAGCAATGCTTTCCATTACACCCTGTGCATTTCCCGCTTTAGAAGAAGCCAGCATCCAGTATGCCTGTACAAACGGCCATATACCGTTATTATGATATGGGGGAATATCAGGGATTTGCGGAAAAATACAAGGAACGCCATAATCGGTTACAGGCAAATTTTCTGATATGCGTTGAGCTTTATAGTGATCAGCAATTCCGAATATCACCGCCAGAGCATTTCCTAAAGCTTCGGCACGAGGGGAAATAATCTTGTACCTTCGGCCATATAAATATTGCGCATAATAACCCTTCTCTTCCATCCATAAATGGCGGTTGATTGCCTCTTTAATGGAGGCAGATAGTTTTTGATATTGTTGGGCTGTTTTAAATTCACCCAGCTCTGTAGCCATTTCTGATAATACCCGATAAGCCTGATAGTGTACTGCATTCGTACCAAGATTAATAGATTCAAATATATCCACCGGTTCCATCCAGTAAGGATAGGTCTGTTCTCTCCAGTCGAGAAATGATGATTCGCCTTTTAACAATCCGGTCTTTTCATCCAGTACATTTTTTCGGTCTGTTTCCAGGCTTCTTTTTAAAATTTCAAAAGATTCTTTTAACCAGGCTTTATCGCCTGTTACCTTAAAAATCTCCCAGGCAGCAATTCCCCAAATCGTTCTGTCGGTACTCACCGGCCATGCACCTCCCGTTCCTGTATCCTGAACGATCTCACCTTTTCGGTTAACTTTCTTTTTCAAACTAATCTTAGACACCTCGGGATGAAGATGCGCAAGTGATAAAATAATACTGTAGCTGATATCCCTTGTCCATACACCTGCCCATTCTTTACCTGTACGGAAAGTACTGTCCGGTTCGACCGCATTTTCCATCTCTTCAAGAGATAAATGATACATTGCATTCATTAATGGGATCCCGGAACTCAGTTGAGGAAATGCGGAAAGATCTTTTAGAATTTTTCTTTCCTTATATTCAGTTTCTCCTTTGCCATAACTATTTATATCCAGTTCAATCTCAAAAATTCCATCACCATCATCATCCTGTAGTTTTAAATGCGGATAGTTTTTCAGGTTTGAAAAGTCCCATGTGAGTGGTGAAGTACCTCCTGCAACATATACTCCTTTGAAATCCCTTTTGTAAATTTTATCTCCTTTAAAATTTTCATAATAACCTTTTTCTTCAAATTCCTTCAGTACATGCCGCATATCCAGCCTGATTTTCAATATGGCGCCGGGTTGAATAAATCCGGGCTTTTCATCAGGATGCGGAGTTATCTGCCTTCCGAATTTAATTAACGGTGTTTCGGCATAATCTACCCCCGAGGGCATTATGAAATAGTGATCTATTCCGCTAAGCATCTCATTGTCTTCACCGTTGATGGCAAATTTGAAGCTGATAAAAGCAGATTTATATCTGTTAGGCGGACTCTGATAGTTTGACCTGATAGTATAAGCTTCGGTCGCAATGGCCGAATATAAGCCCTGAACGACTTTATTCTCATAAATAGAATATTTGCCATTATTGTAAATCAAAATATCCTGGCTAACAGCAAATGCACTCTTTAAACACAGGCAAAAAAATGCCAGTGCCCGGATTATCATCCTTTTCATCCTTTTTGTTATTTGATTTATTTCCTGATGATTAATTCTGATAATGAACTTCTTTCAAAAACACTTATCAGCAGGGTTTTGGTTTGCTCATTCCATTTGCATTCTTCTTTCACTGGAATATTTTCACTATCCAATGATTTTGATATGCCTATCTTTATTTTCTTTCCGTTTATTTGAACCAGTGACGGTTTCTTTTCCATAGACATCCTGACATAGTAACCTCGCTTACCCGGATGCTTATATCCATTTTCTTTTCGGGGATATATCAACACCTCAGTTGTTTCGGCTTTGGTGTTTACCTGAAACAAGGTTTCGGAATGGATGTCCATTTTATAATCTGTGGTAATCCCATCGTCTTCATACAAAAGGAAAGAGGCCGATTGACCTAAAGATGGAGGATGAATGAATAATGTTACCGGATAATCCATTTTTTCATGGATATACTGCATGACCGGCATCATGGGTATAACGGATCCTTTTTTAATGAATATGGGAATATCTTTCAGGGTGACTGCATAATCAATATATTGTCCGCCTGAATATATTTTACCGGGTTGATGAAAATCGGCCCATTCCCCTTCAGGCAAATAAATTCTCCTGCTTACTGCCCCTTTCTTTACCACCGGCGCCACGAGGATTTCTTCTCCAAACATAAACTGATCATTTACCGCATACGCTTCATCATCATCAGGAAATTCCATAAATAAAGGGCGCATGAGGGGAAGGCCTTTTTCATGGGCAATTCTCGCATAACTATAGATGTAAGGAAATAACCGGTACTTAAGTTCAATGGCGGATTTTGCTATTTTTTCGGCTTCCTCTCCAAACATCCAGGGCTCCACAGCATTATCTCCCTCATGGTGTGCCCTGCTTAAGGGATTAAAAATTCCAAACTGCATCCACCGAACATACAGTTCCGCCATGGCCTGGTGACTGGTAATATCTCCGCAATAACCTGAGATATCGGTAGTCCAGAAAGGGATTCCGCCAAGGCCGGCTGAAATTCCCATGGTTACCTGATTGGCAAACTGTCCCCAACCTTCCAGAACATTATCACCATTTCCACTATCTCCCGACCATCCGAAACTGTATCGCTGTATTCCTGCAAATGCCGCCCTGGTCATTTGGAATATTCTTTTTCCGGGATTATGCTTTTCAAATTCTTCCGTTACCACTTTATCCCAAAGCAATCCGTAAACATTATGAATTTCATCATGCATTCCTGCATAATGCCGCATGTTCAACCTGTCAATATCCGTTTCATTACTCCATGCAGGTTCGCCCATATCCGTCCAGAAACCACTCACCCCGTCATCTATTGGCTTCTGCTGTAATTTTCCCCACCATGCAGCCACATCCGGATTGGTAAAATCTACCACTCCGCAATCTCCTCCCCAGGGCCAGGGCATGTCATATGTTTTCCCTGTACGAACATCTTTTGCGAAGAATCCCAGAGAGTCTGCTGCCTTCCATTGCCATTCGGTAGTTTTGGATATGACAGGATCCTGGGATACTATCATTTTAAAACCCATGGATTTCAATTTCTGCAACATTTCTTTGGGATCCTGATAGCGGTCTTTCCTCCAGTCAAAACTTTGCAAGCCTTCCACCCATCCGATATCCTGATAAATAATATCACATGGTATTTGTCGCTTCCTGAATTCCTGCGCTATCTCCAAAGCTTGCTTTTCATATACGTACATGCCTCTCGACTGTGCAAATCCAAATGCCCACTTTGGAGGAATGATGGGTTTTCCTGTCAGATGTATGTATTGTTCCAGTATATGTTTATAATCTGTCCCCCAAAAGAAATACCAGGTAAAATCACCTCCTGGTGTTTCAAAACTGAAATATTCATCAGAAGAAGATCCTAAATCAAATTTGGTTTTGTATGTGTTGTCGAAAAATATTCCGTATTGATAATTACTAAAGAAAAACGGTATGCTTTTATACAAAGGGTCTTCATTTACACCATAACAAGGTTTATCGCTGTTCCACATGATGAAAAACTTCCCTCTTCTGTTAATGCTTCCCGATTTTTCCCCGAGCCCGAAAAATCCTTCATCTTTTCGCATCGTTTTGTAGGTAATAAGATTGTCTCCATTTTTCACCAGTGCACCTGAAGCATAATCTTCCAGAATCAGTTTTTGGTATTTATCGAAAATCTGAATCCGAAATGGATTTTTATTTATCCTGACGCGTAACCTGGTTGTGTAAAATTCTATTGCCGAGGAAGTTTCGTTAACCTTTAATTCTGTTTCCTTCTCCGGTAGTTCATCTATTACGGCATAAGATGATGTTTGCAAAAAATTTTTATCTGCCGGCTTTTCACCTCTGGGATAATGAAATTTGATCATGGTTTCAGAGAGCAATTTTAAACCAAACCGTTCTCCATTATCAAATTCCAATACCAGTGTATTTCCAAATTGTGCATAACCTGTACACTTTTGCAGAATATTCTCCTGACCATATACACCTGTAATTACCAACAATAAAAGAAGGAAATTAAATCGCCTCATAACTTTTTTTTAATACTCGGCTACCACCATTGTCCAATATTTCAAATATGGCAGCTTAAATGTTACCACATCTCCATTTTGTTGAAATGGGATTTCTACCGAGGTTCCATATTGATAATCCGGAGATGCCATCCATAACTTCTTTACAGGAGTGGCCGACCAGAAACCACATTGTTGTTGTACATACACATCCGGAGACTTTTGCAATCCCATATCATCCCTCCATTGAAGCGTTCCTGCTCCGGTAAAATTTATCAGATGAAATACCTGGCGATTACCAACCTGTTTGGATAAAAATGCTACTTCACCAGACTTGCCGGGCCATTCTGAAATTTGAAAGCCCTCAGATGCAAATTCTTTGGGAATAAAATCCCCTCCATCACGTAACAGGTTCTGATAAGCCACCAGAAAATCGTAATATCCTGTAATAGCGTTGTTTAAAGCATCAGGCATTTTCAGATTATTGTTAGGAAAATATTCGCTCCCCAACATATGTTCTCCCATTTCCAGATGCGCCCCTCCGGATGCAAAAATCACGGCATTGGCAAGCAGTACGGAATGCGTATTGAATTCACCGGGAGAGGAATTTTTGCCATAGTTCAAATAGGCGGCCAGAACTGTGGCCTTACCTCCTGACGCTTCAAAATTCTCCGCAATTATTCTTCTCAACGCATCATAACTGTTATTTGGAGACCATACTTCAGTATAGGCAAAATCTACAGGTGATTGAAGGATATCATTTTTCCCCCACTGATTCACAGCATTCATCACCAAATGTTTTTGGGGATGTTTTTGCTTCATTGCCTGAAGAAAAGATTTAAAACTTTTTTGCTGATCTACAGGCTCACCTTCATAATTATACAAAGCACCTCTGTCACCTAAAGCATCTACATGATATCCGTCAAAGTTTAAAGCCCGGTATACTTTATCATTTTCACCGGCAATGTATTGCTGCCAGTGAGCATTTCCCGCATCTGCAACCAGAATGGAACTTTTAAAAAATGGTTTGGGCAGTTCATGTTGATCAATGGTTACAGCATTAGGATCTTTATATAACATCCATGACCTGCTTACCCCATCGCTAAATCCGTCTTCCAAAACACCAAATGCCAGATTATAGAACATGCTTTTCATATTGCGCTTCCCGGCCTCAGTGATATAATACTTAAGGGTTTTCAGATATACATCTTTGTTGGAAATCTCCTTCCAGGATTGAAGCGGATGATCTTCCGTACCTGCCAGCGGCCGGTGATGCTTATACTGCCAGTCGTAATATTGCAATCCATTGATATGCAAACGGTTCAAACGTTCCAAAACATTATTCATTTCCCTTTCCGACAGGTTTCCGTAATTGCTCAGAAATCCATACCGTGGAAATTTTGTCCAGTCTGATGAAACATCAACTCCAATTGCTGCAATCACAGAATCTCCGGCTGAACCTTGCACCAATAGTTCTACAAAATACCCTTTAAAGTCGGCCTGAGGGGTTTGCCACGACCAACCATCCCCTGTAATACTTTCTGAATGAATGATTTCATTCAAATGCTTATACCTAACCTTTTTTGCACCTTCCACCGGACGGTTCAATCGAAACTGTACGGTTTCCCCGGGATGATAAACAGCTTTATCTGAATGTATTGTTAAGACAAAACTATTTCCATACACTACTCTTTCGGAAAATTCATCCTTTTTCCGGCAGGCTGTCAACCAAACAATAATCAAAAGGGGTACGAAATATTTTCTCAGCATTGCTTATAACTTGGTAATAGAAATCGTTTCATAAAGCTGATTAATCACAATCCTGTAATTACCCGGCTCGGTAATTCGCCATTTATTATCAGGTTGTCCGCCGGGAACAAATTTCATTTCTGTTTTATCCAAATCCTGATATGGAAATACCGGCATGAAGAAATCCCCTCCCCAGTCGCCGGTTTCAACGGGGAATTTGAACTCGCCGGCATTCATATGCCCTTCATACCAGAATTCGTAAATATTATTGGGATTTCGTGTCAATTCATATGGATTGTCGATATTCCACCCTACAGGTGTTGCATCTCCCACCATATAAATTTTTTCATATGGGACAAACTTTTTGATTTCAATGGAGGGTATCTGTATGTTCAGTTTGATTTTATATGGACCTGGCTCTGTTATTTGCCATTTATAATCAGGATTTCCACCCGGAACAAGTTGAACGCCTGTTTCGGAGATATCCTGATGATTTACCAGTGGCATATAATAATCGGTATTAAAATCACCTGTTGAAACAGGAATTTTAAACTCTCCTGCTGAAAGTATTTCGTTATAGGTGAAAATAAATTTATTGGATTCATCTACCCGCATTTCAGCAGGATTATCAATATTCCATCCGGTAGGTATGGCATCTCCGATGATCCAAAGCCTGCTGTAGGCAGGATCGCTGGATTTCACAATACTTATAGACAGATTAAGCAGATCGATGGTGATTTCATATAATCCTCCTTCATCAATCACAAATTTATCATCAGGCTGATCGAAGGAATCTCTGTAAACTAATCTTGTATTTGAACTTCCTCTATTATAGGAAGGAACGAATTCTCCGGGGGTTGTGATAAACTTCAGTTCCCCGGCCGAAAGCGTTCCCCTCCAGGTGAATTTTCCGGGAATATTCGGATCGGCATTCATTTCTGTGGCATTATCTGCGCTCCATCCATTTGGTGCTGCATCGCCCAGCAAATAGAGGGTTTTGGTAACGGGAATGTATGTGTGCACTTTAACGGTAAGCCAGTCGGTTGAATCTACATATGCAGGGTTCGTACCCAATGATATCAGCACTTTTGTCCTGATATCTGCAGATTGTCCGGGCTGTACATTCCATCTTTCAGTTAATAATCCAAAGAGTTCCTGAACATTAAAATTAATAGAAGTGACCGCCTTCCCCAGCTGATGCACCACAGGATCAGAGTTTCCTCCTGAAGCTATGTCCATGATAAATGTATAAGATATCGACTGGTCGGTCCCTCTGTTCGAGCCGGTTGTCCAGTTAAAAGCAACGGCCTCCGATTGATAATTTTTTTCCTCCAGCACAACTTCATCTCTGGAAGCACTTATAGCAAGGGGAGTTTCTCCCTTGTTCAGTATCATCCTGTCAACTTTTGTACAGGATACGGTTGCTACAATGAAGAGCAACAGCGTTATGATGGAATATCTGGTGATGGATGACATAGTCATAATCATTTTGTTAAGCAAACTATTAATACCCCGGATTTTGTTTCAGGTTTGGATTGGCTTCAATTTCTTTTAAAGGGATGGGAAGCAGAAGGTGTTTTGTGGTAGCATTGGTTTTTCCTATGCTATGGAAGAAGTTCAATGCATAATCGCCATTATTACCATAACGCATCAAATCAAACCAGCGGTGTCCTTCAAAAGCCAGCTCCATTCTTCTTTCATGAATTATTTTTTCTCTTAATTCCTGCTGGTTTAATCCCTGAACATTGGGTAACCCAGCACGCAACCTTACCCGGTTCAGAGGACCACCGTTATGGATATCGGTTGCCGCAGCCTGTGCTTCTCCTGTTCTTCCAAGTTCATTTAAAGCTTCTGCCCACATTAGCAACACATCTGCAAAGCGTAATACCGGGAAGTTGAGGGGATTGGTATCGTAATCGGGAGATTCAGACTTAGGAACAAGAAATTTTCTCAGGTTATACCCTGTTGTGGAATAGGAAGCCAGGTATTGTTTGGAATCAAACGGAGGACATCCCTGATAAAGAATAGTTTTATCCTTTCTTAAATCTCCGGCTTCATAAGCATTTACAAATTCTTCAGTGGGTTGATTCCATCCGTATCCGCCGGCAACAAAATCGCTGTTCCTTGGGCCGGTAAAAGTGCTCACCCAGCTTGCCTGGTTTTCATTATCCCAAAATCCGTAAGATGTTTTACCGATATATTGTACTTCAAAAAGCGATTCAACAGAATTTTCAGTGGCTATTCTGAAGTTATCCGAATAATCCTCATTCAACCTGTAACCCATTGCATTGATTTGTTCACACAACGGAACCACTTTATCGTACTGTTTCAGTGTCAGGAAAACTTTTGCCAGCAGCCCCATTGCCGAGCCTTTTGAGGCTCTTCCGATATCAGCCGCCGCATACTGTGATCTGTCGGGAAGTAGCTGGACAGCAGTTTCCAAATCTTCAATTATCAGTTCATACACTTTTTCATTGGGGGTTCTTGCCGGCCTTAAATCATCTTCAGGAGTCTGCGCTTTTGTAATCAGGGGAACGTCACCGAACAGTTGTACCAGTATGAAATAATACAATCCTCTCAAAAACCTGGCTTCTCCTACTACCCTGTTCTTGATATCTTCCCTGATTTCCATCCCGGGAACATTTTCAATTACCAGATTCGCGCGAAGAATTCCCGGCGCGGGCCCTCTCCAGATATCCAGGGCAGCAGCATTGTCAGAAGTGGTTACGAAATTGGCAATGTCAACGGTTTCAATTCCGTCGGTTCCTCCACCGGCACCCACTACTGAATTTCCTGCCCAGATATCGGTTGTCCATATGCGCATGTTATACAGCTTAGGCCATTGCAGGGGTTGATAAGCCCCATTTACCGCATTGATGGCATCCTCTTCAGTTTTCCAGTAATTTTCGGTATTCACCGAATCAAGCGGAGCCTTATCCAGAAATTTACTACAAGCCAGAAAGAGGGGTAAGAGGAACAGAACGTATATATGTTGTAATTTTTTCATTGCCTTAAGATTTTAGAATGTCAGTTGAATACCTGCACTAATGGTTTTTGTTACGGGATAAACATTCAGGTCAATACCATTGATTCCTACCTCCGGATCAAAACCGGAATATTTGGTGAATGTGAACAGGTTCACAGCGGAAAGGTAAATTCGCATGCTTTGTAACACCCCCGTTCTTGTGGCAGGAAGCGTGTATCCCAGTGTAACATTCTTCACCCTCAGATAGCTTCCGTCTTCAATATACCTGTCGGAAATCCTTGTATTCTTATTTGGATCATTATACACCGCTCTTGGCATTGTGTTACTGGTACCTTCACCCGACCAGCGCTTCAGTACTTCTTTAGTCTGGTTGTAGGCCACTGCCATTCCTTCAGTATAAATTCTGTTGGCATTGAAAATTTTGTTTCCTGCCACTCCCTGAAGGAAAACAGAAAGATCAAATCCTTTAAAGGTGAAGGTGTTGTTCAGTGCAAAAATTACGGAAGGATTGGGGCTTCCAAGGAAGATGCGGTCATCGTCATTAATTACCCCATCGTTGTTCAGATCCTTGAATTTAATATCGCCCGGAGAGGTACGGTTATCCGGGTCATTACCGGGAACCTGAACGGCATAGGCATCCACTTCAGCCTGATTCTGGAATATTCCGTTGGTGACAAATCCGTAAAACTCATTTACAGGATATCCCCCTGGATGTTGAATGGAAAGATTCTGGTTTAAACCGATACTTCCGGTATACATTGGAATAGTATCGTTCAACCTCAATATACGGTTTTGGTTGAAGGAAATATTGAAGGAACTTGTCCACCCTACATTACCATCAAGATTAACCGAATGAATTCCCAGTTCAACGCCTTTGTTTTGAATCTTACCCATGTTCACATAAGGTACATTGATGTCGGAATAACCGGTGGAAATGGGCACCGACATAGGCACCAGCATGTCGTTGGTATTTTTGATATAAAAATCTGCTGTTAGATTAATTCTTCTATTTAAGAGGGTTGCATCTACTCCCAGATTAAACTGCTCAATTTTCTCCCACCTGATGGATGGATTGGGAATCATATCTGGAACTATGGCGGTTACGGCTTGTCCGTTAAAATTGTACTGAACGGTTTTAAATACTGAGGCGAAGGAATAATTACCAATATTCTGGTTACCGGTTACCCCGTATCCCACCCTCAGTTTCAGGTCATCTATTCCTTCCAGGCCACGAATGAATTCTTCTTCCGAAATCCTCCAGGCCAAAGATGCCGATGGGAAGGTTCCAAAGCGGTTGTTTTTTCCAAACCTGGAGGATCCGTCTCTTCGAACGGTAACGGTAGCCAGGAACTTATCGTTATAGGAGTAGTTTGCCCTGGCCATTAGCGAGAACAATGCCCATTCTGAAGCACTTCCTCCCACAGTAGGCAAAAGTGTTCCGTTATTCAACTCCCGGGTTCTGTCGCTGGCGAACTGCTGAACGGAACCATTCATATAATCATACCTGTTAGTTTGTGCACTGGTACCTGCCATAAAATTCAGTCTGTGTGCACCGGAAAAATTCTTGTCGTAGGTAAAGTAATTATCCCAGAGCCAGGTAAGCGACTTGTTGAACCCTCTGTAGAGATAACTCATTTCCTGTGGGATAGGCTTCCAGTCGTAGGCAGGAGCCCAGTTTTTATTATCCCAGAATGAAGCCTGAACGCCTCCGTTAGTTTTAAATTTTAATCCTTCGAACAGCTTCAACTCAGCATAAATATTTCCCAGGATATTATATCCTCTGGTGGTTTCCTGGTTTTCGGTAGCCTTACCTACAGGGTTGGCCACATCTCCATACCAGGCTGCATGTCCTTCTGGGCCGGCCCATGTCCCATCGTCATTTTTAATTTTCTGAGTGGGCAAGGCCAGCATCGCATTCCTGATATCATAAGATCCCTGAGATTTTACATCATGGCTGAAGCTGATGTTGTTTCCGAATTTCAGCCAGTCGAAAACTTCAGACTGATAATTGAATTGTACGGTATACCTTTTATAATTGGTATGAATCACTATACCATCCTGATTGAAAACATTTCCTGAAACATAGTAGGAAGATTTACCTGAACCTCCGGAAAAAGACAGGTTATAGCTTTGCATTGGCGCACCGTTTCTGAACATGGCAGCTAACCAGTCTGTTCCCTCACCCAGAGAATGCGGATTGGCATATTCAGGATTTTGTGGTTGGCCATTGTTGGCCATCATTTCATTATGCAGGGACGCAAACTGAGAAGCATTCAGCATCTCAATTTCATTAGTTCTCGACTGAAGGCCGCCGTAGGCTTTCAGTTCCAGACTGTTCTTTCCTGCAATACCTCTTTTGGTAGAAATCAGCACCACGCCATTAGCCCCTCTTGCGCCATAGATGGCAGCGGCAGAAGCATCTTTTAAAATTTCAATGGAAGCAATATCATCCGGACTGATAGCATTCAAAGGGAGGTCGGTAGGCACCCCATCAACCACCAGCAGAGGATCACTATTATTAATGGTTCCCGTTCCTCTCACTCTTATGGTTACATTGGCACCCGGCGTTCCTGAAGAAACAATCTGAACCCCTGATGCCCTTCCCTGAAGTGCGGCGCCAATATCGGGAACAGGAAGTGAAGAAAGCTCGGAAGTATTCACGGATCCCACAGCTCCGGTTAGGTCTCTGCGTCGTTGCGTACCATAACCTACAACCACAACCGATTCCAGGGAATTCTCCTTAGGCAGCATTTCTACCCTGAAATCTGTTGCTATTGAAAAGGCCATTACCCGGGTTTGGAATTCCACATGAGAAAATTCTACCGAATCACCGGAATTGCCCCTAATGGAAAACATCCCGCCGGCATCAGAAGAGGTACCCTCTCCTGTCCGGAGATTCCTGACAGATGCACCCTCCACCGGATGGCCGGAAGGAGAAATAATCTTACCCGAAAAAATATTATCCTGCGAAAATGCAAAAACTGGAAGGAGTGAGAGAAGAATGACTTTCAACAACCTGTAAAAAGTGCTGGGCATAATGCAATCGTTTTGGTAATTGAAAATTCCGTAGTGTCCGGAAATCGTATCAAAACAAGTGATTTAAATCCATATAGAGTTTTCGGAGCGTTTCAAAAGGTTTTCAAATCGTTTCATTTCGGGAAAATATGCTGTATGAATTCCATATATTTAATAATTATACAACCAGAATTGTATTAACCGAAAATTCCCGGCAACTTGAAAGCAAAATTCCTGATACTCTTCCTTGCGATCTTTCCGGAGTTGCTGTTTGCCCAACTGTATTTCAAGAATTATCAGGTAGATGAAGGTCTTTCATCCAACACCATTACAAGCATATTTCAGGATAAAAACGGATTTATCTGGCTGGGGACGAGAAACGGCCTGAACAGGTTCGACGGTTACCATTTCAGGGGGTATAAAAATGATAAAAATGATCCCTTAAGTATCGGAAGCCATTCCATCAATGCTCTTTGCGACGATGAGGAGGGAAGATTATGGATTGGAACATACGACGGCATTTACCGGTATGATTATACCACAGACGGATTTATCCAGATATCGGCTGAATACCAGTTCATTCAGGATTTAACCAGAGATGCGGGCAACAATATCTGGTTTATTTCCGGCCAGAAACTTTACAAAATCGAAAATTCCCTTAAACCGCAAAAACCGAAAGCCATCCCCATAAAGTTGGGCGATGCCGTCAGCCTGAATATCAATTCCGGAAGGAATGAATTATGGATAGCCGACTCAAGGGGTAATATTGGCAAATACAACCTGAAAGGAGAGGAAATTACCAGCTATAATACTACTGCAATCAATAATGGCCTTCCTATCAATACCATAAAGAAAATCCATACCATTAACGACAGTACTGCCCTGTTAGGCACCATGAACAACCTTTATCTGTTCCGGATGCATCAACAGAGCCTTGAACCGTTGCTGCCGGGAAAGAAATCGTACCAGGTACATACCATTTTGCATGAAAAAGAAAAGATTTACTGGATAGGAACTGAAACCGGTTTGTACATCTATAACCTTTCAGACCAAACTTTAAGGGAAATTCAAAAAGAGTACGGAAATCCATACGCGCTTACGGATAATGTGGTGTATGCACTGCATAAAGACAGGGAAGGCGGAATATGGATTGGCACTTTTTCAGGGGGAATTAATTATTACAGTCCTGACCTGAACAGGTTTGCCAAATATTATCCCAATGCAGGCAGGAATCATATCAGCGGAAATATTGTACATGAAATATGTGAGGATGATTATGGAAATATATGGATAGGTACAGAAGATGGAGGAGTGAATAAATTGAATAGAAAAAGCGGGCAAATTTCCTCCTATCTTCCGGGAAAAGGGCAGGGCAGTATTTCTTATCAGAATATTCATGGGTTAATAGCGGCAGGCAATGAATTATGGATTGGAACTTACGAGCACGGGCTGGATGTAATGGACATTCGCACCGGGAAAGTTATCAGGCATTATAATACAGAAACTTATCCGGGTAAACTCAACGGAAATTTTATTGTAAGCCTTTACAGGAGTCCGGATAATAAAGTTTTAGTAGGAACATGGAACGGGTTGATGGAATACGACAGAAAGCACGACCGGTTTATTGCAGATACGTTTTTCACTATCCCCATACAATCAATGATTACTGACCACAACAACATCTTCTGGGTAGCCAGTTACGGGGAAGGAGTATATTGGAGAAACAACAACACGGGAGAAACAGGAAAAATCCGTCACGACCCTTCGAAAAAGGAAGGACTGATCAGCAATTTCGTGAATAACGTTTACCAGGATAGCAAAAAGAACATCTGGTTTTGTACCGAATCGGGGCTGGTAAAAATGGATTATGCCACCCGAAAGTTTACGCCAGTAAAAACAGGAGACCTTACAGATTATCAGGTCTTCAGGATTATAGAAGATGATTTTGGGAAATACTGGATTACCACTTCAAAAGGGTTAATTTATTTCGACGAAGAAAAAGAAAAAATCAAACTATTCACCACAGCGGATGGATTACTTTCCGAGCAGTTTAATTATAATTCGGCACATAAAGGCTCCGATGGAAGAATATATTTCGGGTCGGTAAAAGGGATGATTAGTTTCAACCCTGCAGAATATAAAGACCCCGCCTATTCTGCACCTGTATTTATTACTGCCATCAGAATCAATAATAAAGAATACAAAAGGCATCACCAATCAGATCCTCGGTACGCTTCCGTAATTTCGGCAAAAAGCATTACACTGCCATACGACAGTTCCAATATTGTATTCGATGTGGCCTGCCTGAGTTATATAACCCCCGAGAAAAATGAATACTTATATAAAATGGAAGGCGTGGATCCGGATTGGATATACTTAAATAACAACCGCAGCATTTATTATACCAAACTTCCACCCGGCTACTATACATTTACCGTCAAAGGAGGAAGGAGTGTTGAAGGAGAAAACATTTCCTCGGCAAAGATTCAACTTATCATATTGCCTCCATGGTATCAGAGCAATATGGCAATTTTGTCGTATATTCTGATTGCCCTCGGAATTGTTTACCTTATATTAAGATATTATTACCTTGCTGTGAATGAAAAAAACAAAAGGAAATTCGAAATTCTGGAAAGGGCTAAGGAAAGAGAAGTGCATCATGCCAAAATTGAATTCTTTACACATATAGCACATGAAATCAGAACCCCTCTAACCCTTATTAAACTGCCGTTGGACAAACTCATTGCCGAATTAAATGCCCATCCGCTTTACGGGGAAAATTTGAATATGATGAAAAAGAATACTCAGAGATTAATTGAATTAACCGACCAACTGCTTGACTTCAGGAAGGCCGAAGCGGAAAAATTCAAACTGAATTTCGTAAAAACGGATATTAACGCCCTGATTAAGGAAACCACCGGTGAGTTCCTTCCCGCGGCAGAACAGCGAAACTTAAACCTAAGGCTGGAAATGCCCAGGGTTTCATTATATGCCTTTATAGACCCTGAGGCTTTCAGAAAAATAATCAGTAATCTGATTAATAATGCCGTAAAATATGCCGATAAAAATATCGTGGTGAAATTGTATCCTTTTAACAGTGATGCAGAATATTTTGAAACAGGTATTATCAGCGACGGCCCACAGATTCCGGAAAATCTGAAAGAGCGAATTTTCGAACCTTTTTACAGAATAAAAGATAGTCAAAAACAACCAGGAACAGGAATCGGATTATCTCTGGCAAAATCATTAGCGGAACTTCATAACGGGAAGCTCGAATTAAGCAATGAAGGGATTACCGAAAACAGATTTTTATTAACCATCCCCATTCATCAGGAAGAGGAAATAATATTAGAAACAGAAGAAGAGGATAGGAAGGCTGCCGCTACCCCTGAGCATGAAGATGACGGAAAGATAAAAATTCTGATTGTGGAAGACCAGAAGGAAATCGTCAGCTTTCTGCAACAGGAATTAAAAGATGAATTTGGAATATTCCCTGCTTATAATGGAAAGGAAGCCCTGGAAATACTGGAAAAAGAAAACATCTCGCTTATCATCAGCGACATCATGATGCCGGTGATGGATGGCATTGAACTTACCAAAAGGATCAAGAGAGATTTGCAGTTCAGTCATATCCCGGTGGTATTGCTTACAGCAAAAAATTCCCTGGATTCCAAAATTGAAGGGCTTGAAGCCGGAGCTGATGCCTACATTGAAAAGCCTTTTTCACTTGAACACCTTACTGCTCAAATCAATAACCTATTAGCCAACAGATTAATGATCAGGGAGTATTTTTCCAAGTCTGTCCCCGCTCCGATTAAATCCGTATCCATTTCTCAGCCCGATAAGGAATTTATCGAAACCCTTCACCGGAAGATTTATGAAAACTTATCAGATCCTGCACTGGATGTAGACAGTCTTTCGAGAATTATGAATATGAGCCGCTCTACTTTTTACAGAAAAATAAAATCCATCTCCGACCTTACGCCGAACGAATTGATTATGATGTCGAGGTTGAAAAAAGCAGCGGAACTTTTACTCGAAGGAAAATATATCATTAAAGAAGTGGTGATGATGGTTGGCTATAGCAACAGCAGTAATTTTTCCAGAGATTTCAGCCGCCATTTCGGCATGAGCCCTTCGCAATATATATCCGTGCATAAAAATCAGCAGGCAAATTAAGTTTCTTTAATAGAACATAACAGTGTGATGCCAAGGTGAATTGTCTGTCAGAACAAAAAATTCCTTCCCTGACCATACCAATTCACCAAATTCCCCATTTCATCTGTAATTTCACCTCAAAATATTCAGATGAAGACAGATTATCTGGTAATAGGTTCGGGGATAGCCGGATTAACCTATGCATTAAAACTTGCAGCGGAATTCCCCAACAGGGAAATATTAATCCTCACCAAAGCAAAGGCAGATGAAACCAATACCAAATACGCACAGGGAGGAATAGCTGCAGTATGGAACCATGAGATAGACAGTTTTGATAAACATATAGAAGATACCCTTATAGCCGGAGATGGTCTGTGCAACAAAAAGGTGGTGGAAATAGTGGTAAAAGAAGGAGTTGAAAGAATCCATGAGCTGATTCAATGGGGGGCTGATTTCGATAAATCATCTGAAGGAGATTACAAACTGGGAAAAGAAGGCGGACACAGTGAATACAGAATACTGCATCATAAAGATATTACAGGGTTTGAAACAGAAAGATCGCTGCTGAAAGCAATAGAAAAACATCCCAATATTAAAATTATCAAACATTGCTTTGTGGTAGACCTGATTACCCAGCACCATCTGGGTTACCTGGTTACCAAGTCTACTCCTGATATTGAATGCTACGGAGTGTATGTCCTCAATCAGAACAGCAATAAGATTGAAAAAATTCTGGCACGCACCACCCTGCTTGCCACAGGAGGAGCAGGAGCTGTTTACCGTACTACCACTAACCCCAATATTGCCACAGGTGATGGAGTGGCGATGGTGTACAGGGCAAAAGGAAGAATAGAAAACATGGAGTTTATCCAGTTTCACCCCACTGCCTTGTTTGAACCGGGTTTACGCGGACAGGCATTTCTTATAACAGAAGCAGTGCGAGGTGACGGGGGAATATTAAGAAACATTCACGGGGAGGCTTTCATGAAAAAATATGATCCTCGTGAAGATCTTGCACCACGCGATATCGTTGCCCGTGCTATAGACAATGAAATGAAAATTACGGGTAGCGAGCATGTTTACCTGGATATAACTCATCTTTCAAAAGACAGGATACTGGAGCACTTCCCCAATATTTACCAAAAATGTCTTTCCATTGGAATTGATATTACGAAGCAATACATTCCTGTAGCTCCGGCTGCGCATTACAGTTGCGGAGGAATTAAAACCGATGAATGGGGAAGGACCTCTATCAAAAATTTATATGCAGCGGGAGAGTGCGCAAGTACCGGATTGCATGGCGCCAACAGGCTGGCCAGCAACTCCCTTCTGGAAGCCATGGTATTTTCACATCGCTGTGCCATGGATGTAATCTCCAAAGCCGATAAGGAAAAAGATTTTCCCGACATTCCCGACTGGAATGCAAAAGGAACCACCCATCCGAAAGAAATGATTCTTATCACTCAAAGCCAGAAGGAACTTCAACTTGTAATGAGTGACTATGTAGGGATCGTTAGAAACAATACCAGGTTGGCGAGGGCGAACAGAAGAATAGACCTGCTTTGGGAGGAAACAGAAGAATTATATTCCAAAACCGTGCTATCTCCTCAGCTTTGCGAACTCCGAAACATGATTACCACTGCTTATCTGATTATTAAAGGAGCAACACTTAGAAAAGAAAGCAGGGGTTTACATTACAATACCGATTATCCGGAAAAATCAGCTCTCGTTCAAAATATCGTACTTTAACAGCTATTATCATTTTTAAACAATCAGGAAGGAAATAGCTCATTCCTGATTGTTGTTGGTATACTCTGTTTGAACATTTACGGTATTATCTTTTCCTTCCAGTACGATTTTATATTTTTTTCCTTCTACCCCTTTAAAAGGAACTTTAAAGCTGCAAAAGTTAAGGGATGTTTCTCCCAGTAAAATATACTCATCCCTTCCACCGGTTTTAAAATTATCCGTTTCACTGACACTGATTTTTACATTCCCGTCTGTACCCAAACTTTCCCATGTCACCAACAGTTCTCCTTTGGAGGTGAACTGTGCCCTTGGGTTGAACAAAGAGACCTTTCCAATTAAGGGCACGCCGTCAAGTTCGAATTGTTTATCGGCCGGAATGTCAATATCCAAATGCCTGGCCATTGTGGGCATAATGTCTACCATGGTTGGAATTGCCCGGTGGAAGTATTCGTTCAGATCATTCGCGTTGGTGGCAATCCATATTGACCTTTCCCGCTCCGATTGTCCGCCATGCCCTTTACCGGTTACGGCATCACGGCCATGATCTGTGGTAATGATTACCATCCAGTCTTCATGAAAATTGGATATCCGGTATCTTACCGCTTCATAAATTTTACCGATCAGCATATCGGCATACAGTACTGCCGAATCCATTTTCTTTGAATCGCCATATTTATGGCCGATGTCATCGGTGTATTGGAGGTAAACCCAGTTTAAATCGGGGCCATGTTTGGCCATTGTTTCTGCTGCAGCTTTCGCTACTGCCTCATCAATTCTTTTGATATAATTGCTTTCATTATCGTGGGGATACAGTACCGTATCTTTCTCCAGTCCGTCGAAATAATAATCCATTTTTATTCTTCCGGTAGCGGGCAAACCCTCCCCAATCAGCTTGGTTCTGTTATCTTCCCAGGTAGAATAGACTGCAATTTTCTTTTTGGGATAAGCTTCTTTAAAAAGTCGGAAAATCGTGTAGTAATTATAGTTAGGCTCCTCAATTCTGTTGTCCACTACATTATGTTTGTTCGACCAGGTACCGGTAAGCAGACAGTTATAACCTACAGCCGAAATTGTAGGAGTTTCGGAATACTCTCCTACCCTTCCCCCCATAATGGCTCTTTTAAACCCTGCATTTCCTGCAATTTCAAAAATCGCCGGAGGTTGAAGCCTTTCTATGATATCTGCAGGGATCCCGTCTGCAATTACGAAAACCACCTTTTTTCCGGCAGTCTTTTGTGCATTCAGAAGGAAAACAGAGAATAAAGCTCCTAATAACAATATCAGACGCCTGTTCATCATATGCGGTTAAATAATTTATGATGCTACCCAATCCATCGCCTTCATCTATTGAAGCCTTACCTATATAAATTTAACTAGCTTTATCTTAATTTCCCTATTAAGAACAGAAGTAAGTATCCACCGGGAGGAAAAATTAATAATTTACACAGGTGTCGTCAAAAACCAGAAAAGGAGTTAAATGGTCGGTTGCAGATCAGGTAATGAAGCAAAGCCTCATTCTGCTCACCTCCGCTATTTTGGCGAGGCTGATTACACCGGAGGAATTCGGGTATATGGGAATCACCCTCACCTTTTTCATCTGGTTTCAAAACCTGGCAGATTTCGGATTTGAGGCCAGTATTATTAACAAAAAAGATATCCGGGAGGAAGAATTATCTTCCCTCTTCTGGACCACGGCAGGAACAGGATTTTTGTTTGCCTTTATATTATTTCTTTGTGCCCCCTTAATTTCCGCATTTTTCAAATTACCGGAACTAGGCAACCTTGTCCGGGTGGCTTCAGCGGGAATATGGATCGGGGCTTTCGGAATTGTTCCCGGAGCATTAATACAGAAAAGGCTTCAGTTTAAAGCCTTTTTCATCCGGCATAGCGTATCTTATATTATCGGGGGAACGATAGCCGTTATTATGGCATTAAAAGGTTACGGGGTATGGGCATTGGTAGCACAGCATTTGATTGTATGCTTTTTAAATGTATTGGTGAGTTTTTCCTTAGTACGATGGAAGCCGATACTCAGATTTGAAAGCCGTCATATTTCCGGTCATTTAAAATTTATTCTGCCTTTCATGGGACATTCAAATGTCCATTACTGGATCAGGCATCTGGATAATATATTAATAGGGAAATTTCTGAATGCCCATGCGTTGGGGATTTACAACAGGGCCTATAACCTTATGAGTTTCCCGGTAAATCAGATTGCAGGCACCCTATCCAGGGTAGCCTTTCCTTCCATGGCAAGGTATCAGGACAACCGTGCATTAATATGGGATGCTTTTACAGGATTGCTGGCTGCCGTTGCTTCTATTGCTTTTCCGCTAATGGCCATAGCAGGAATATATTCACGGGAGATTATTTTAATATTATTCGGTCCGCAATGGGAAGAAGCCACCGTAATTTTCAGGATATTATGTGCATTGGGGGCTTTGCAGACCTTGCAATCAATGGCTTATCCGGTGTATTTATCCACAGGCAAAACAAAAACCATGTTTGGCATTAGCCTGGTTACCTATCCATTTATGCTTTCCGGATTATTATTAGGGTTGTATTACGGTGGTTTAACAGGGCTTGCTTACGGTTATCTTACCGGAGGCATTATCGGCTTTCATTTTGAGCTTTACATATTAAGTAAGCGGTTTGGGAAAACACTGGCCGATTGTTATGCAGCATTTATGAAAGAACTCACTGCCTCAATGGTATTATTGGCAGCCCTTTTCAGCTTCAGAAAACTTGTACCAATTGAAAATATTTCGGGGGGTATTATAAGTATTCATGTAATAGCAGGGCTATTATTTACAACAGTTTTCATCTACCTGCTAAAACGATTCAAAAGCAGGGGATATGAAGAAGTAAAAAAACTGATACTCTTAAATTCATCCGGTTAACTGCGAAGGATTTTCTCCATTGCTTTACCCTTTGCCAGTTCATCCACCAGTTTGTCCATGTATCGAACTTTCTGCGTAAGCGGATTTTCAATCTCTTCCACTCTGTATCCGCAAATCACCCCGGTTATCAAATGTGCATTGGGATTTAATTTAGCTTCCCCGAAGAATTCTTTTAATGTGACTTTCCTGTCTATCAGTTCCTGCAATTTTTTTTCATCAAATCCTGTCAGCCATTCAATTACCTGAAGCAGTTCGGCTTTTGTACGGCCTTTTTTCTCCACCTTCTGGATATAGCCGGGAAATACCGCACTGAAAGTTATTTTGGCAATTTTCTCATTATGTGCTTCTGTAGGTTGCATGGCTAAGATTTTATAGGAAACCTACAATAAAATTAAATAAAATACAGGGGCAAAAAAGACAATTATAGGAATTTGGTTTCAGCCAGAAGAATAGATTCGGGCTTACCCGCATCAATAAAAATACCCTCTGACTGAAAACCCAGAATATTATTCCCATCAGCCAGGTCGAGATACCAGTCAATCATGGAGAATTTTCCGGCAGGTGCAGATTGGTTAAATATTTTGGAATTAATGATATGAATACCGTTAAAGGAAAACTCTTTTAGCATTTCAGCCGGCCTGCGGATTTTTTCTTCTCCGGTTTTTTTATTCTTCCAGCCGGACAACCTTCCGTTTTCATCAAACAACAAACACCTTGCGGAGGAGCGATGGCTAATGCAAAGTGTAGCCAATGGCTTTTGGGCAAAATGAAAATCTGCCATTTTTCGTATATCCACATCGGTAAGGATATCCACATTCATCACCAGGAAGTTTTCTTCGGATTGCAACAGAGGGGCTGCATTTACCAAACCTCCTCCTGTTTCCAGAATTTCCGGTTCGAAAATCAGTTCCACCTTACATCCCCATCCATTGTTTTGTTCCACTTCTTTCCTGATCTGTTCGGGGAAATGATGGATATTCACCACAAACTCCCGGATACCGAAGGAAGAAAGGTATTCGATATTTCTTTGCAGCAATGATTTTCCATTCACCCTGGCAAGTGCTTTAGGGTGATGTTCTGTGAAGGGTTTTAATCTTGTACCAAAACCCGCTGCAAAAATCATTGCTTTGTTAAGCATCAGATGTTATTTTTTGCCCTGGAAAAATCCGTACCCGGTAAGAATATCTTTCAGCATTTTCAGCCTTACATCATACATATTATAATCGGGGTCGTCCGATTGCAGCAAAAGGACAAAGAAATATGGGTGGCGGTTTTCTTCTATCCATCCCACAATCCATCCTGTGGCTTTATTGTTTTCGTCCACTCCCCAACCTGTCTTATAGGCAAGGGTATAATTGCTGTTTTGTTCCCTGATCATTACATCTTTCACCACCCTCTGTGTTCTTGCCCTGAAAGGTAATTGGGTGAAGTACAATTTTTTTACCAGCCCCAACTGTTCATCGGGAGAAATTTTGAGCGTATTGTCGAGCCAGAAAGTATCCAGGTTATTCTGAATTTCATATCGTTTAATTTTCGCTCCATATCCCAACGAATCCAGCCATAACTGCATGGTATCTTTTCCTACTCTTCTTACCATTTCTCTGTACCAGGGCACGGAAGAAAAGGTAAAGGCATCTTTCATGGTGAGGTCCTGATTCCAGGTTTCGATGGTACGGGTTACTCCATCCCAGGGAATAATCATTTTTTCATCAGAGATTATTCCGGTTTCGATACCTATTAAGGAACTGGTGATTTTAAAAGTGGAAAACGGAGTATATACGCTGTCGCGAAAAGCCTTAAGATTATAAATATGAAAATGTCCCTGTCCGTTATCAAGCAGTCCGAATGTACCGCTGACATTATTTTCTTTAAAATATTTATCAAGACTGTTGTCTATAGTTATATTATTCTGTGAACAGCCTGCCAAAACAACAAGAAGAACAAAGAAAAAGGCTAAAATCCTGGCCATGCAATAAGTTTTTTGCAAAGAAAAGTCTTTTTAAGGGAATCGGGCAACCATTTAGAGAAATCCACCATACATGAGGAATAAATGAATACGTGGGAGAGCAAGTTGCAATTTTTACATATTGGTAAAAACTCTTTACTTTATAACCTAAACTTCAGCGCTTGAAAGAAAGATTTTTATCCCTCGATGTATTTCGCGGTGCTACCGTGGCCGGGATGATTCTGGTGAATAATCCGGGCTCCTGGGGCCATATGTTTTCACCTTTGAAGCATGCAGCATGGCATGGATGTACACCTACCGACCTGGTGTTTCCATTTTTCCTTTTTGCGGTGGGAAATGCTTTTGCTTTTGTAATGCCCGGATTGCAACAAGGGGGCACAGGGGCATTTTATAAAAAGGTGGTAAAGAGAACCATATTAATTTTCCTGATCGGATTATTACTTACCTGGTGGCCTTTTGTGCAATGGAGAGGAGGAGAACTGGTATTCAAGCACTGGGTAAATCCTGATAATCCAGAAAGCGGAATCAGGATATTGGGAGTTTTACAAAGAATTGCTCTTTGTTATTTTTTTGCCGCCATTATATTATATTATTTCAAAATAAAAGGAGCAGCCATTATCAGCGCCATCATATTACTGGGATACTGGCTGATATTATATGTATTTGGTGATCCTGCAGATCCTTACAGTATGGATGGTTATGCGGGAAATGCCATTGACAAATCCATTCTTGGAGTAGCACATATGTATAAAGGGGAAGGGAAGCCCTTTGATCCTGAAGGCATACTTAGTACGCTTCCTGCTATTGTGCAGGTAATTCTGGGATATTTTGCCGGATATTATATCAGGCTGAAAGGAAAGACCTATGAGATGATTACGCACCTGTTTGTAGCAGGCTGTGTATTGGTATTTGCAGGTTTCTTCTGGGATTTGGCATTCCCTATTAACAAAAAAATCTGGACCAGCTCTTATGTAGTTTACACTACCGGACTGGCACTGCTGATAATAGCCACCATCATCTGGGCAATAGAAATGAAAGGATGGAAAGGAGCAGGAGCCCGGTTCTTTGAAGTGTTTGGCAAGAACCCTCTTTTCATATTTGCATTAAGTGCATTGGTTCCCAAAACGCTTGCATTACTCAGGTGGACCGACAGGCTGAATGATAAAGGAGATCCGGTATATATTACACCCCTACCCTGGTTTTACCAGAAAATACTCCGCCCGTTATTTGAAGACCAAAGGATAAGTTCGTTTTTATATTCGGTATGTTTCCTGCTGGTATTCTGGGCGATTTGTCATTGGATGGATAAGAAGAAGATTTATATAAAAGTTTAGCATGCTGGTACATATTATCGGCACCAGGCCGCAGTATATTAAGGCAGCAGTCGTGATATCGGCATTAAAGCGTGCGGGGGCAAATATGCTTGTTGTGGATACAGGACAACATTATGATCCGGAAATGAGTGCCGAGATTTGGATGAATTTCGAAATGTCTCCACCGGATATTGTTATTCAAACAGCAGAATACGAAAAAAACGATCCTTATAAGATTTCGGAAGGCATTATTACAGAACTGTCGGGAAAAAATATTTCTTCTGTTATAGTTTATGGTGATACCAATTCTGCACTGGCAGGGGCAATGGCAGCAATGCATTTAGGCCTTCCTCTTGTACATATTGAAGCGGGGTTAAGAAGCTTTAACCAGGAAATGCCGGAAGAAAGCAACAGGATTATTATTGATCAAAATTCATCTGTATTATTTTGCCCATCAGAAACTGCTAAGGATAATCTTCTGAAGGAAAAAATTAAAGGTGAAATTATTCTTTGCGGAGATGTGATGTATGATGCGTTTTTATTTGCCGGAAACAGAATTCGTTCCGCATCCCAACCGGAAATACCTGTAAAGGGTAAATATATATTACTAACCATTCACCGGCTTCAGAATACGGAAGACAGCAAAAAGCTGATGCATTTACTGGATGCCATGAATCGGGCACCCCACCCCGTTATCTGGCCCGTACATCCAAGAATTAAAAACGCAAAAGAATTATTAGAAAACCGGAAAAACATTCATCCTCTACCTCCCCAGGATTACTTTCATATGCATCAGTTAATTTATCATTGCGAAGTTGTATGTACCGATTCGGGGGGGCTTCAAAAAGAAGCTTACTGGGCTAAAAAACCCTGTGTAACTTTAAGAGAAGATACTGAATGGGTAGAAACCTTACATGATAACTGGAATATACTGGCAGGGGATGACAAAGAAAAAATATTAAATGCCTTACGACAAGTTCCGGATATCGGCACCTGGATCCCATTATATACAGGCAATCCTACCGAAATTATTGTTTCTTCTTTAATGAAATATGAAAAAGAAGGATTTCCTGTAATAAAATAATTTTATTTCATGCATATATTAATAGTTGGCGATGCCGGAGAAGACTACCTGATGAATATGGTAAGCAGGCTGAAGGAATTTGATAGAAGCCTGGAATTTTCTGCGCTGCATGTCCAACCGGATATCCGTTCACTCCTAAGAGCAAGAAGTTCAGGAGTGTTTACAAGGGTGTTTTCTTATTACTCCAACCCCGGAATATTTTCCATAGTTCCGAAAATTCATGGCATACAGAAAAGATTGGTAGAAGAAAAAGTGGACCAGCGGGTATTTCAATATCCATATCAAAAAGTCTTCCTGTTTGGCTTTTGGCCACCTGCAGTAAGATTCTATCAGCGCAACAAAGCGCGCATCCCTTACCTTACCGGATATATGATGGGATCCGATTTCATCAGGATGAGTGAAAGAAGCGACATTGAGGAATTTCTTTCCACTGCTAATGCCTGTAAAAAGATAATTGCAGGATCTCCGGTTTTATTAAAGAAGATTCAAGAATCGGGAAAAATTGTCAGACCTGAACTTCACATGCATTACATCGGACACGGGCCGCTGGATGAAATGGAGAAAATCAGAGACATTTCCACAGTAGAAGCAAAAAGGCACTTCGGAATCAACCCAGATGACCTGGTGATAACTGTGGGATATAATGCCAGCCCGAATCAACAGCATGAAGCAGTGATAGAAGCTTTATCCCATACAAGGTTACCCGAAAATACTTTACTATTATTCCCGTTAGGATACGGAGGAAGCAAAGAATACATAAGAAGAATTGCAGGTAAACTGAAATCTACCGGCCTTCATTACAGGTTACTGGAGCAATATTACTCTGAAAAAGAAATAGCGGTATTCAGGTATGCTTCCGAAATTTTTATTCATTCCCAGAAGACAGATAACCTGAGCGGATCAGTTCAGGAACATTTATATGCCGGAAATGCCGTCATTACAGGATCATGGCATCCTTATTCGGTATTGAAAGAAAGAGGGATCAAATTTTTTGAATTCGACAGTTTTGATGATCTGCCCGAAATCATTGAAGATATAATAGAAAATTTAGGCGATTATCTTCAAGATGTCCGTTCACATAACAGGCCGGAAAAATTTGAAAAAGGGTTCTGGAGATATAACATTTCCGACTGGCATCGCACCATAACCACCCCATAAATCAGATACTTTGCTGATTTTCAAGACGATAAATTTTTTTTGCTTTTGCTAATATTTTTAGTATTTTTATGCTAACAAAATTAGAGATTATGGCTGCCGTTAACCAAACATCCTTAATGCCCGGATATAAGACCTATACCTATCGCCTCGTTTTGCTGCCTCATGAAGAGTTCCGGAAAAAGCTTATGAAAGTGAGAAAAGAATTTGCGGAAAAATATCAGCTGAGGAATTATCCAAAGGCAGCTTTTCTCACGCTGGTAAAGTTTGAACAGTTTGCCATGATGGAGAGCCGGATTATTCAAAAGCTGGAATCACTTACCATGCGGCAGAGAGGTTTTGTGGTGGAGGTAAATGGTTATGGTTCATACCCTGATCATTCCATATTTCTGAACATCAGTAATACATCCAACGTCAGGAACCTTGTGCACGACCTTCAAAGTTTAAAGTCATTGATGCATTCGGTAAATGGTAAGCCGTATTTTATCCGCGACATTCATTTTCAGATTGGCAGCGGTTTAAAACCATGGCAGTATGAGAACGGATGGAAGGATTATCAGAAAAGGCATTTTACGGGATCATTTGTTGCGGAGGAATTATTGTTGCTGAAACATGTTCCGGACTCTCCGAATTTTGAAATCCTGAGAAGGTTTGAATTCAGAAATATTGCAGTTACCACTCAACCCGAGTTGTTTGGTGAATTTCATTAAAACCTGCCGTCTGCAAGGTTGCGGAGGAATTATATCATGCAGGAAGACAAATTAAAAAAAGGAAGAGGAGCCCAGTTGAATACGCATAACAGGTTCCTTTCACATTCTATATCTAAAGAGGAAATTTCCGGGATTGATGAATGGGTGGAGGAAGACGTGAAAACCGTTTTCCTGGAAGATCACTCCAAGTCTTTGGTGAATAAGGTGACCAGTCCGGATGTAGGAATGGAATACAGCATGAATCCTTATCAGGGATGTGAGCATGGCTGTATATATTGTTATGCAAGAAACAGTTTTGAATATTGGGGATATAGTGCCGGGATAGATTTTGAATCCAAGATAATTGTAAAAAGAAACGCTCCTGCCCTGTTGAGGAAATTTTTGATGAATCCCGGGTGGGAAGCTGCCACGATTAATCTGAGTGGAAATACCGATTGTTATCAACCTGCCGAAAAGCGTTTTGGCATTACAAGAGAGTTATTGAAAGTTTGCCGGGAATTTAATCAGCCTGTAGCCATTATTACCAAGAATGCAGGAGTATTAAGAGACATTGATATCCTCACCGATCTGAATTCCAAAAACCTTACTGCCGTAATGGTCACCATTACTACGCAGAATGAAAGTCTGCGCAGAAAAATGGAGCCCAGAACCACAACTGCGTTTCAACGGTTCAGAGTAATAGAGGAGCTGAGTAAAAGAGGAATTCCTACAGGCATAATGATAGGACCTGTAATTCCAGGATTGAATGACCATGAAATTCATGATTTAATCAAAACTGCTGCTGATGCAGGGGCGCGTACTGTTGGATATACATTTGTACGGCTAAATGGAGCAATTAAATTATTATTTCACGACTGGCTGTACAAAGCATTTCCAGACAGGGCAGCCAAAGTTTGGCACATGATTGAATCTGCTCATAACGGGAAGGTAAATGATTCGGAGTTTGGAAGAAGGATGCGAGGAGAAGGCGTTATTGCGGATATGGTGAGTATGCAGATAAAAAAATACAGGGCGCGTTATGGATTAAATCAGTCAATTGAGTTGGATCATACACAGTTTAAAAGGCCTGGTGAGCAGTTGTTGTTATTTTAGAAAAATACCGATTGTTTTGGGGAAAATCAACATTGGAGGTTATGGAATGGATGCTAGTTTTGACATTGCCGTCAACATACAAAAGAGCAGCGGATGTCTTGCCGGGAGATGGAAGCTGAAGATAGGATGAGATCCTAAACGGGATGATAATAAATTTTATTCAAAAAAGGAGTGTTGGTGGTGGGGGAGGGAGGGCCCGCCCGGGGGATTTCACCAAAATTTTTAAGGGGTTTCACGATACCGATAATGATTTTCCGCACATAATTTTCCTTAATAATTTTTTGCTCATCTTATTTACACTCTCCTATATCATCACCTATCCTTAAATCATTTATTTAAGCAGTAGTTACAACTCATAAACTATAAATGATTATGGGAAAAATACTTTAACAGACTGTTATTTCAACATTGGCAATTTTTGTACAATAAGTAGTTTTGACATTGCCGTCAACATACAAAAGAGCAGCGATGTCTTGCCGGGAGATGGAAGCTGAAGATAGGATGAAATCCTAAACGGGATGATAATAAACTTATTCAAAAAAGGAGTGTTGGTGGTGGGGGAGGGAGGGCCCGCTTGGGGGATTACACCCGTTGCCTTATGTTATTTCCCATAAATATTATGCCCTAAAGACCATCAAATCTTCCTTTTTTCATCACCCTGCTCTACCCTACTTTTGAAGGATTCCTCTTCTCATATTCTACCACATCAGCTTAAGCTTGTTTAAAAATCTCTTTGTCTCCTCCGTATCAAAATACCTGGTCTTCAAAATACTCACTTTAAACCTATCCGGAAGATACCGGCCCCATTTGGAGAAATTAATAACAGAAGGTTGTTGTCTGAGAAAATTCAATAATATAGAGTCGGGGTTTTCCAGAGCCGGTTTCATCTCACCAATGGAGTATTCCAAACGCTCAACGGGGGCTGACAGCACAAAAGAACTGCTTTCCTCCCGATAAATATGTAATATTCCAAAATTTCTGAATAACAATGAAAGCGTCCTGTTTACCGCAGATCCTGCAAAACTGTAAAAACAATATCTGTCATCTTCCTCTACAACCGGCCTTTCTGTTTCAGGAGCAAAAATCTTTACTCTACCAAAATTGCGCCTCAGTTCATTCAAACAATCTATAGTCTTTCCATCACTTAAACCAAAATCCTCCTGACAATATATTACCTCTAACATCTTAGATCTGATCAAATGACTTACATCAGGTCTTTCGCCATAAAATAAAGGGCGCTCACCATCTTCAGCGGGTATCACCTCCACCAGTTTTTTTGTTTTACTTACATGTACAATTTTCCATATCATTCCTGCGAGAAATATATTTCTCCCTCCGTAAATCATCCTGTTCAAGGGCATCTCGCCAATATATGTAGTTCCGCATTTTACTTTGAATTGTTCGTCTTTATAAAACACACTGAAAAACTCAGGAGTATTTACCAAATGCTCACCTTTATAACCAATTACAATTTCCTTTCCACTGGTTTCAAGTAATTTTATCTTAAGCAAATGATCGAGTATCTCCTGAATTTCGTCTTCGGATATTTTTTTGAAAGAAAAGTTATCAGACAGGAGTTGAATCAATTCATTCCTTTTAATAGAAAAACTTCCGCAAAGCATAGACAAAATCTGATGAATGAGTATATCATAGGGAATATGATCGCACCCCGGCATTTCAAGATTCCCCTCCTTCAACAATTCCCTGCATGCTAACGCCTGAAGCAAATTCCAGGAATCTGTAGCATAAAATACCAAATGCGGATTTTTTCCTTCTTCCCTACCCGACCTCCCGGCTCTTTGCATTGAGGAGGTCACATTATTGGCATTATTTACCAAAATAATTTTATCCAACTCACCAATATCTATCCCCAGCTCCAGAGTAGTGGTAGCACAAATTGAAAATGATTGGTCACCGCTGCGTTTGGCAAAATTTTCGGCATATTCTCTTATGGATTTATCCACAGAAGAATGATGTGCAAAATATATTTCTCCTGAAGAAAACTGTTTAAGTTTCACAGCTGCAGCTTCCACCTCCGACCTTCCAGTGAAAAATACAAGCGCTTTATGACCGGCTATTTCTTCATACAAGTCGGGAATCATCTCAGGAGGAAAAAATTCATGCTGTCCGGGAAAATATTTGATATCAGTATAAATTTCTTTCCGAAATGTATCGGCAATTACAACAGTATTTTCTTTTTCCCCCGCGAATGATTTTGCCGCTTCGTAATTCCCCATAGTGGCCGACAATCCAATTATTCTGAATTGATTTACAATTGTAGATTTCAACCTGTATAAAATGGATTGTAATTGGAATCCCCTTTCCTTTCCTAAAAAAGCATGTATTTCATCAATCACTACAAATTTCAACCCTGAAAAAAGAACGGGGACCGCGTCCAATTTTCTCGCCAGCAGAAACTCAAGAGACTCCGGAGTAATCAATAACACTCCGGATGGTTTTGTGAGTAAGGAATTCTTTGCAGAACGCACAGCATCCCCATGCCATCTTGTAACAGGAATATTCAGATACCGGCAGATCTCTTCCATTCTTTCAAACTGATCATTAATCAATGCTTTCAAAGGAGAAACATATAATACCTTAACCCCTTGGGATCGAAAATCTGTAACGGAAAGTATTGGAAGAAAAGCTGCTTCAGTTTTACCGGAAGCAGTTCCGGAAGCAATCATAACATGCATTCCCGTATTAAAAATGTATGGAATAACTGCCTCTTGTATAGGCCTTAGCCTATCCCAACCTTTATCCCGGATAAATTTTCTGATTGGGACAGAAAGCAATTGAACAGCCATCAGAATATATCAATTCTTGAATTTGAATAAAAATTAGCTTTAACAGGTTGATGAAGTTGGATTAATGTTTTAAAGTCCTGGTGGGGATTTTCTTTTATTATAGTAAGAAGCATTAAGAATTCACGAAGAATTTCCCGTGGAGTTATTAAATCCCGATGTCCGTCTTTTTCAAACCATCTCTGCATAAACTTTTCAAGACTTTCATTACTTATATCAAATTCCAAAGCATAGCATACTTTAAAAATGGCTTCTGCTTTTCTGAGCAGTACGAATATCTCCTCATGGCTAAGGGGCAACAATCGGATAACAGGTTGAGAATATATTTGATGTGTCGATTCATCCAATGCGCTAAATTTTAATCTTGTCTTAATGGCCTCATAAGAAAATAGCCCTTTCACCGGATGATCAAAAAATTCAGGTGTTCCTGCAAGGTTTATAAATAAATTGGATACCCTTCCCTGATAACAGTCGTTATAAAAAGACAATATCATTTCATAGTTCTTCATCCGAATGCCTGAATAATGAATACGGAAAAGATTCACCGCCTCATCCAGGTTAATCATAAATCCTTTAAAACCTGCCTGAAGAAAAATTTTTCCCCATGCATTAAGAATTGAAAAATAGTTTTCATCATTAATAATCATTCCCACACCCAGGGCTTTCCTGGATTCTGTTTTTGTATGGAACTCCCCTTTCATCCACTTTAAAGCCAGGTTCATGAGCTTATAATTTCCCATTAATACCCCGTCATAATACTGAATCATTACTTTACTCAAATCAAAACCTATGGTATCAGAAATTTCCAGTATTCGATTTTGAATACCATCATATATTAGACTTTTATATTGCTCTTTTCGGATTTCGGAATAAGGAACAGATAAGTTATGAGCCAGTTCTTTCAATTGCTTCTCCAGCCAGAGATCCAATATGCCTATTAAAGCATTTCCCCCATAAATGGTTTTAATCCTGAGATTTTTGATTAACAGCCGATAGAGACTAAGTGCTTTGCCATCACGTGCATAAAGCCTGATATTTGGATTAAAATCAGCTCCGGTAACTACAAAATCCAGCTGAAGCCCAAGATTTTCCAATAGCTTTAGCATAAAAGATTTTCCTGAACCGTAATCTCCCAGCCAAAATTTAAAATGACTTTGCCCGTTTTTAACTTCTTCTATTGCCTGAAGAATGGCCTTAACCTCCTTTTCCCTGCCCACGGTAATATGCTGTATTCCATTATCAGGCACTACACCGGCCATTAAGGCATTTATAACAGCAACAGCATCTTTAGATTTAACCTGATTATGCATTCTGAAAAAATTTTTCTGCCAAGTTGGGATTAAGTCTTATTGCAGCATCTTCCTCAATAATTAATAGATCCTCCCAGGCCAACATACTCTTATGATTGATTTCAATTATAACCGAACCCGGAAACCTGTTTATCTTCCGGCAGGCATTTTGAAAATCCTCTCTTTCGATGTGAAATTTTCCCTTGAACAAAAATTTCATCCATTCAATTTCTTCCCTAATAAATCCATATGGGTGATGCTGATGTATTCTTTTACTATCTGACAACTTTTTATTGTGGTTAAACTCCTGATGCAACAATCTCTCCAAAAGCACAAGAGATTCATTATGTCTTTCCCAGATTTTTTCAACCTGATGATAATTTATCCGAACGCCTCTTTTATCTTCATTCTCTTTCTCCGGGAATGGTTGGATTAATTCAGAAAATAGCTTTTGGAAGATTGCTTCTGCTTCTGGCTGATAGAATATATTTTTAGTTTTTCTCCGTTTTCTAATCCCTTTTCTGATTCTGATAATATTCTCAGCGTGAATTAAGATATAAGTATAAATTCTTCTTTTAAAATACCTGGTTTTTCGTCCTATCACTTTATAATGTGTGATTTCAGGATATTCAATTTTGAGAAGTTCTTGTATTAAGCCATACATGTCTGTTCTCTTTTTATGCAGAATACTGTTTAATTTCCTGACATATCTTACAAACTCTGCTAATATGGCTAGCCGGTTTTCCTCATTTTTAAAAAAATCGGAAGGGCGGAATTTCAGGCTGTTGATTAAACGGATCTCTCTGTCGCTTAATTGTAATGTATCTTTGTAATAAAATCCCAGACGGTTTCCAAAAAATAATCCCCGAAATTTATTCTTATTGGTATATCTCATAAAAAAAGGGCCTTCCTATACCGGTTCCGGAAACTGATTTCCATCTACCCTCAGGAAGAACCCTCACACCGGAAAGCTTGCACCAAAATTAAACTTCCGGCTGCTTTTGGGAATTAAAACATCTGCCGTATTTTACTCATTATAGGATAAGAAAATTCTCATTTTCATAGGGTGATATTCACATTGTTTAATTGCAGTAAACAATACGATAATCAAAAGACTTTCCAAGATTTTCAGGATAAGGAGAAATTATGGTTATTCCCCAATTTCTGGCAAAACATAAATACTTATCATCTTCCCATTCACCATTAATTGTTAGTTCTTGCCATTCCTCATCACCGGCTTCCCGGATATAAATGCGTTTTACTTTGACTTGTCGAGGAAGCAATCCGGAGAGGCTTGTAGAATAAAATATTCCCATATTCCAATCATCTTCAAGCCATTTAGCAGAATAGAAAATAAATTCCTGTTCCGGACCTGTACATTCCGGATTGCCCAGAGTAACTTTAATTGTATCTACCGAAAATAGACCATCATTATCCGTAACCATTAAAGAAAAAATATATTCGCCGGGTTCTGTTAGAACATAACTCAGTACTTTTGAAGACCAGTTAAGAATATTTATATTAACAGGCCCACCGATAAAGCTCCACCTGTAAGAATCTATATATCCATCTAAATCATAAGAATCTCCTCCATTTAATTCGATGGAATTAAATGGATAATATATAGTAGTATCCCTTCCGACTATGCTAACCGGATAAAATTTCGCTTTTAAATTACTAACAGGGGACCGCGGTATTGGACCCGGGGGATAGTTTTCATCATTTTTTGAACATGCTAGTATTAATAGAATGCAGCACATCCACACAATACTCTTTTTCATGGTAAACTTATTTTTTAATATTCTGACAGAACAAATAATATCATGTGGTTTCAAAAACAATTTTCTTGTCAGATGTTTTATTCTTGTTAAAAGGGAGGGGTCCGCTATGAGAAAGCTGTAAAAATAAAGGAACTGATGTAAGCAATATATGCCTGGAACCCCTCCTTTTATTAAGCATCAAAAACCCCAATTTTTCATTTATCCACCTTAAAAATTCCGGAATCAATAAGTATAAAAAAATCATCCTCTACCCCGGCTGCTCCATGTATCTGCCGGGAATGGGGAGCATAATATTTTCTCAAGGAAACATCCTCTTCATTAAATTGAAAAACATAGGGTTCCCCTTCAAAAGTAGAAATAATCCACCAACTGTCGTTAAAAAACACCGGAGGCTGATTGGTTCTAAGTGAATATTCCATACTGAAAATGGATGAATTCCCGGTAGTGAGATCAATCATCTCAATATCTTTTCTTGTCCCTCCAATAAGCCATAGATTATTGCCTGAAACTATTGTGGCATGGGTAGCTCTGGGATATTTCATTTCCATGGTAGAAATACTTCCGTCGACAGGATTAAAAACTTCAATAGTGCTTATTTCTTGTAAATGATTAATTCCATCAACATATCCATAACCTCCTGATATATAAATTAATTTATCTTTCACCGAAGCGGAGTGTGCATATCTTGGAGTATGCATACGGAAGGAGGACAATGTTCCGGATTCTGAATCATAAACATCAATGGCACCCTGCGGATTTTGTAATGATGTTCCTCCTGAAAAGATTACCTTATTCTCCGTTGTTGCTACAGCCATTGCCAGACGGGGAGTAGATAAGGAATACATTTCCCAGCTTCTGTTTGTTATATCGTAAACCTCAAGTGTGGATGTATGATTATTACCATTGTCATTAATTCCTCCTGCAAACAAAAGTTTATTGCCTGTTCCTGCAATAGTCAACATCGATCTTGCTTCATTTAGATAAACAGTTTCCCATATCCCGGATGTTTTATCATAGATATATACATCCTTAAACAATTCCCAACACTCCATCATCACCCGGCGGAATCCACCGCCCAGCACAAGATAGTTTCCATGCCCTGCCATGGCCATCAGCGTCCGTGGAGGATCAACATTAAAAACCCTTCCGGAATCAGGTGAAAATAATGGTACAGGCATATTCCCTGTTCGACTCCCAAAATCTTTACCGTCGGATTTTGTACAGCCAATAGAAAAGCCTATCAGAACTACTGTAAGAAAAATTTTCATACCCTGTTCTTTTAAAAAGGGTTTAGGGGGAATGATCGGATATTAAAATTTGTTTTTCCTGAAGGCATTCTGTTCTACATGCCTGGCGATTTTTTTGCCAAGATCATTACCAACGTTGGCGGAATTTCTGAAATGCCATCCGGCAAATACTTTTCCTAAAGAATTATCAGAGGATATGTCATCAAACTTGGTATAGACTAATTTTAATTCAGGCAGCTTATTACTGGTAAGCTGAAGTGTAAAGCCGGACGAATTATACACCATCTTCATAGTTTCAGAGAAGGCTCCCCCAAAAACTGCGAATGTTGCAGGATATTCCGGAATCGGAGGAGAAACATTTTGAAGATTCGGATTGGGATTAGGTGTTTCAATCAGGAAAGGCACCCAGTTGGGGACCGGAGCGGTTTGAGGATTGTTATCATTTTCCCCTTCTCTAATGGCTGTTTCAGGCCGCCAGTAGTAATGCTCATAGGCCAGTCTTAAAGCATGGGTGGCACCATCAGCAATGGCGGTGTGCATCAAAGCAAATAAATGTGCGGTTTCCCAGGCATCCAGTGGTTTTTTGTTCAGTGCTTCTGTTGCTACATTATTCCAAACCCAGGATGGCCTGTTATCGGACCAGAATATAGCAACATTGGTTTCTTTGGGAGTACGCTGAGAATTTTCCCTGGGTCCTTTAACCTTTACATAATTATATTCTTCTGCATATTTACCGGTATGGGTTGCAGGTGGAGGTGGAACGGTAAACTTATTCAGATTACCTTCTACAAAAAGTTTCACCGTGGTACCCCAGGTGGATACAAATCTGCGGTCATTTAAATTGGTCTGACGATATTCCCCGGGCTTGGTTCCGTTAGGTGGAATTTCAGATGCAAACGCAACTTGGGAAACCCCATCGGAACTTCTCAGTTGCACAATAGCATCCGCTGCTTTTTTACCAATTTCCAGGCCTTTCTCTTTTTTGTCACCCGGATTAATTTTCTCATCACATTCAGCATACCACTCTTCAATAGGAAAATCTCCCTGAAGGTTTAAACCTTTAATGGCATGATAAGCAGCAGCCAAAACAGCAGCATTCGGATCTGCCTCCAGTTCATAAGTGTCTTTCAGTGCATAGGTTTCAAATTCAGGGTAAACACTGTTCAATGCATCATGCACTGCAATGGATATAATAGCAAAATGCCGGGCACGGGTAGGCTGTATCATGGGCACAGACAAAACAGTATTGGCTTTGTCATTCCAATACATAACCATACTGTTATTCACCTGTGGTTTTTTAGGTGGCTTTGAAATATTGTAGTCCAATTTTGAACAAGAGGGAATAATAGCTGTCACTGCTATTATAACCAGCGTGATGGCAAGCTTTTTCATAATCACTTTTTTTAGATGAAAACTGATGATTAAAACTAAAACAGCAGAGAGGAGAAAATTTTGGTTATGCGACAGAAGAAACCCGGCCGGCTACAGAAAGGGGCTAAATAAGACAAGTGGCTTGAAAAATTGGCATATAGAATTTAATCGTACGACAAACGACTTTCGTCGCAAAATGAAGCACGACTGACGCATTTTTTCAAAGACGTATTGCAAAAAATAGTAATTTAATTAAGTGAAACCTTTGCTGGAAAACAAGCTGATTTTTTCAAACGAAAGGTCATACCGCATCCTGCGGCACTTACTTTTCTGGGGGTTCTATTGGGTATATTTCGGAGCCATACATGTGGCAGACCCGGGTATTGGACAGGAGCTGGGTACTTTTCAGAGACTTACATATACATTTTCCGAAAGTCTGCTCATCCTGAGCCCACAAATTTGCATGGCCTACCCAATGATGTATTTCGTATTACCGAAATTTTTTCTGAAAGGAAGTTATTTTGCAGGAATCGTTTTAACCATTATCATCTGGATTCTGGGGGCTTGCCTTTCCTTGTATATGAACCTGGAAGTAAACCAGGAGATCTTACAATCCGTCTTACCGGAGGATTTTATACCCACCAAACCGAGGCCACAGTTCGCAACCAAATATATGGGCTTGATTGCCGTTATGAAAGGAGGTATACTGGGAGTAACGACCTCTACTGCGATAAAACTTTTAAAGCATATTTATATAAAAGATCACCATAATCTTATTCTTCAAAAGGAAAACGCACAATCGCAACTGCAATTACTTACTGCCCAGGTACATCCGCATTTCCTGTTTAATACATTGAACAATATCTATTCCATAACACAGGCAGAATCTCCCAGAGCTTCAAAAATGATTATGAGTTTATCGGATATTCTTCGCTTTGTTTTGTATGAAGGGCAAAAGCCCAATGTTCCTCTGGAAGAAGAGTTAATGATGATCAGGGAATACATCAGTCTCGAAAAAATCCGCTATGGAAATTCTCTTCAAATTCAAACAGTATATCCGGAAATTATCGAAGGCTTGCATATAGCACCCTTAATCCTGTTACCTTTTGTAGAAAACTGCTTCAAACACGGAACCAGTAAAATGCTAGACCAACCATGGATTAGCCTGAATATGGATGTTAAAGACAATATTCTTTCCATGAAACTGATTAATTCAAAACCACCTGAACCAAAAAAAGAAAATCGTAAAGGAATTGGCATACAGAACGTGCGTAAAAGGCTGGAGCTATTATACATAGACAAACATATTCTTAATATTATCGAAGACAGGGATGTATTTATTGTTGACCTTCAACTTGAACTTATTGATACGGTTAATCCTGCCCTGGAAGATGTTATAACCAATAACATTCAGGATAAGGAATATGCATAGTGAAAACAAATTTTCAGCAACCTGCATTATAGTTGACGATGAACCCCTGGCCAGGGATGTTATAAGAAGGTATATTGAGCAAATTCCTACTCTGCGATTGTCTGCAGAATTTAGAAACGCTATTGATGCGTCGCTTTACCTTATCAGCAATGAGGTAGATCTTATCTTCCTAGATATAAGAATGCCTCAGCTTACGGGAATTGAATTCCTGAGGAGCCTTCGAAAGGCTCCAAAAGTAATTTTTACCACCGCACATAAAGAATATGCTTTAGATGGATATGAGCTGGATGTTATTGACTATTTGCTTAAGCCCATCAGATTCGACAGATTTTTAAAAGCAGTAAACAAAGCCTTACCTGAATTTCAGCATTTGGAAAAAAAACAATTGCCACCGGAAGAAGATTCCAGGCCTTTTGATTCTTTCATCTACCTGCGGGTAGACAGGAAGATGGTGAAAGTAATGCTGGACGATATTCTTTATATAGAAAGTGAAAGAGATTATGTAAAAATTTATACTGAAGAAGGATATATACTAACCCGTCAAACCATAGCCTCCATAGAAGCTATGTTATCTCAACGGCAATTCATGCGTATCCATCGGTCTTATATCGTCTCTCTGAAAAAATTAAAATCCTTTACATCCGAAACCGTTGAAATAGGAAGCAAAGAAATACCCATAGGAAAACTTTACCGAAACGAATTTTTAAAACTTCAGGGCAAATAATCTGAAGTCAAAATATTTTGGGAATTTTAAAACTAACTGCTATGAAACCGGCGATACTATTTGCCGTGCTGGTACTCCTTTTCAGGATTGCCATAGCACAGGAAAGCACCATCCATGGTTTGATTGTAGATAAAGCAACCGGAGAAAAAATCCCTAATGCCACCATTACCATGAAAGGAAGCAGAATACAGGCTGTGGCTTCTGAAGAGGGCAAATTCAGTTTTTCATTCAGCGGGGGCGGGGAATATGTATTTATCATTTCACATGTAGGATATGAAATGCTAGAGCTTCCGGTGCAATTGTTACCCGGGGAAGAAAAGCAGGTAATAGCCGAAATGGTTACTTATGCACCATCGGGTAATGAAGTAATTATATCTGCATCAAAAAAAGCAGAAAAAATGCTTGATGCACCTGCCCCTGTTCTTGTTTTAAGATCAACAGAAATCAACAAATTTCCCGGAACCAATATTCTGGAAATGGTGTCCAGACTGCAGGGTGTGGAATATACCCGTAGTGGTGTAGATGAAATTACGGTAAACGCAAGAGGCTTTCATAATGCATTTAATAACCGTGTTTTTCAGTTGATAGACGGAAGAAATACCATAGCTGCAGCAAGCGGTAACCTGCCAATGTTTAATAATGGGAGTATTCAAAAAGATGATATTGAAAAAATAGAAATTGTGCTGGGTCCGCAAACCGCCTTATACGGACCCAATGCACATAATGCCTTGTTTAATTTTATTTCAAAAGACCCCAGAAAGCACCCCGGAACCACTGTATCATTTAGTGCGGGTAACCAATATCAATTCAGCACCCGTTTAAGATTTGCAGAAATACTCAGCAATCGTTTCGCTTTTAAATTAACCGGAGAACAATCATCCGGAATGGAATATGAATGGTATGATTCTGTATATGTAAATATTATTGGCACCGGTAATCCTGTAGACGAAATTGCAATTCCGGAAAACATCAACAACCTGGGATTTAAAAGAGTAAGAGGAGAATTTCATATTTATTATGGAATATCGTCAAGAACCGAATTAATTATTTCTACCGGAGGAAGCAGATTTACCCGGCTTCAGGTAACCCCAACCGGAAGAAATCATCTCAGGGATGTTACTTATGGGTTTCTGCAGGCAAAGCTGGTAAACAAAAATTTTTATGCCACCATTTATAATACCTGGGGGAACCTCGGTAAAACCATGATTATTCCCAATTATACAAAAGACTTTTATATGGAAAGCAGGCATCGACCTGTTGATGAGGCAGAACGCTGGGCATCAAGACCGGGGAACAGATTATATGAGGCCAGTCAAAGGCTGAATGCCGACCTTCAATATAACAGGGAGTTCGAAAACATCGGATTGCACCTTTCAGCCGGATTCAATTATCAGTTGGAAAGGCCTAACGGATTTGGTGTAACACTGGTAGACAGCTTTACCCATATCAAAATTACCCAATACGGAGCAGTTATACAGGCAGATAAAGGCCTACCATATGATATGAGGCTAATTGCTGCAATCAGATTAGATCATCATAGCAATTTTGGCAATTATCCTGCACCTCGTCTTGCGCTGGTAAAAAGAACAGAGAGCGGTGCATTTAGAATGACCATGGGTAAAGCATTCTCCATGCCAACCATCATGAATCAGTTTGCAGGGGTAGGAAGATTTATGTTTGGCAACTCCGGAAAAGGCATTGAATACATTCCCAACGGATCACCTATAGACAGAGCCTTCGCAGAATATACCACACCATTAAAACCGGAAGAAGTGAAAACCTGGGAAATCGGATACAGAGGAGACATTGGTAAGAATGTATTTGCAGATGTAAATTTCTTTAGGGGAATTAATAAGAACTTTATTTCTCCCGCACAAATGTTTTTCGGAAGAGTGCTTTCAGTGAACGGAATTCCGGCAACACAAACCCAGAGAGAAAATGCAGGGGAGGTTGATCAACAGGGAATACTAAGAAATGCCAGTTTTATTACCTATTTCAATTACGGAAAAGTAAAAACCTATGGTGTTGATTTAGGTATGCATTATTATGCCTCCCGTTTTTTAGTACTAGGATTCAAATATTCCTTGTTGAAATCAAACTTGAATAAAGAAGATCCCTCTATTGATGCCAATAAAGATGGCTTTATCTCTCCTGAAGAAAAGACTCTAAATGCTCCTGAGAACAGAATAATTGCAAGCATAGAATTTCCCAACCTTCACAGAGGAACTTTGAATGCGCGATTTGATTTCAGATGGGTGGAATCGTATGATTTTTATGCCGGAAACCAAATGGGCACAAAAGAGGGCAAAGGTCAGAGAGGTGTAATGGAATTGCCGGGCAGGTTAATATTCAAAAACTTCAACAGAGGAGCGCTTGGAGGATTTAAAACTGTTGATTTCAGTTTAAGTTATAAGATGAACACAAACTGCCGGTTGAACATCAGCATCACCAATTTGTTCAATACCGAACAAATTGAGTTTGTGGGCGCTCCTTCAATCAGGAGATTGTTTATGGCCGAATTAAAAATTGACCTTCCTGAGAAGAATAAGAATTGATGGTGAAGGTATTTCCCCCTAAAGGAGGAAGAAAAATACAAGGAGATATAGTGTAAAATCCCATTGCTTCGATGTCAGGGGAAATTAATTTTACATCGTCATCGCTTGAGAGACTTAACATGCAACCGGTTGCTTTTTTCATCAGGAAAAACATGGTTTTCCTTCGGGAAAACCATGCCTTTAATATTAAAACAGGAGTGTAGCGGCGGCGGGGGAGGGAGCCCGCAAGGGCAAAAGGCCGAAAATGAATGAGGATTTTCTACCTGTATAAAGTGTTTTTCCCCATCCGCCCCACCTCATTTCCCATTTTTTAAAAAATCAATAAACACATAATGTCCTGTTTTTCATTCATTTCAATCATAATCGCTTACTCACTCTCGGTGGCACAGATTTTATGCCCTAATTGAAAAAAAATCCATGAAGTATTCATTCCCACTCCTTTTCATTATTGCAATGCTTATTGGAACATCTTGCTCTTCTATTGCAGATGGTGCTACCGCAGTCACCAATTTTAACAAGGAAAAATATCTTGGCAAATGGTATGAAATCGCCCGGCTGGATTTCAAATACGAACGCAATTTGAATAATACCACTGCTCAATATTCTTTAAGGGACGACGGAAAAATAAGAGTGGTAAACAGGGGTTATAATACCAAAAAGGAAAAATGGGAGGAAGCCCAGGCTAAGGCAAAATTCGTTGGTGCTGAAGATGTGGCAATGCTTAAAGTTTCCTTTTTCGGCCCCTTTTATTCCGGATATAATGTAATCGCAATCGATTCCGATTATCAATATGCCCTTGTTGCGGGTAAAAATCATAAATACCTGTGGATTTTATCCAGGGAAAAAACAATACCTGAGGATATAAAAACGCAATATCTGAAAATTGCTGAAGAAGCAGGCTTCCACACAGGTGATCTATTATGGGTAGAGCATAATATGAATTAGCAAATCGTATGTCGTAACTCCCTTTGGTATTCAACCGAGCGGTAATGCAAGTGCCGAAAAAATCGTATGTCGTTTGTCGTCTGTCGCAAATCCCATCCAAGCACAAGTTGTCAATTGTATATTAATTGAATCTTTTTAATTCTTGCTTTTAAGGATGGGATATTCTCCTGTTCTATTTTATCCAAAAGTTCCATAAAGTGATTTCGGTCAGCTGCGGAATTTCCGGGTATTTCAGATAAAGTTTGGATTGAAAATACTCTTACAATTTTGCTTTCATTTTCATCTGCGGCCCATTGGTAGAGCAACTTTCTAATAGCGGATTTTTCCGAGGGTGAAAATTCCAATCTGGCAAACAACTGCGCCAGATGCCATTTCATTTCCTTCTCAGAAACTGTTTTTGCAAGATGTATAAAAAATTTCTTATGGGGTTGCAGATATTCAGGTTTTTTAAGCGTAATCTTTTCAATAGCGTCTGCCGCCCGCATTCTGATTTTCCTGTCAGAATCTTTCAGGCACTCCATCAACCTATCAAAATCTTGTTGATCCTCAATCATAGTTGAAACCTCATTAGCTTTGCCAATGGAGCGAAGATCGCCGCCTTTCAGAAATTCCCTGAACTTATTCATTCTAACTTCCTTTATCTATAGGTAAAAATTGTACAGGTAATAATTTTTTAATCACTGCTCTCTTGAACAAATTGAATATTCAAATGCTACTAATTTCCTTTTCCATAGGGTGAGAATCTGTTTTGCTATTAAACCCTTTCCCGTTTCAACCACCGTGATGCGATCCTTGAAAGATTGAATATATTGTGTCCACACCCGGCCTTTGGAATCTTCAACCAAAAAATAAAACCCCGGATCTCCGAATTTATCTCCAGAGGATTCCAAAATTAATTCTCCGTTTTTACCAACGGAAGGCTCCATAATTACGGTAGTATTTCCGTTAGGAAGAGGAAAAACAGTTTTAATGCATACCCTGCCATCGGGTAACCGGCATGTATCATAAATTCCGGAATAAATTACTTGTTTATCAGAAGATTTCTTCCTCAACCAAAATGTATATCGGCATACATCAGTTTCTTTTTCCGTTAATTGTATGATTTCACTTGTTAACTGCTCGCCATCAGAAAAATTTTCCAATGGGACGTTCAGTTGTTGAATCCTTTTACTAAATAATTTCGATACAATGTTCCCCAAAATCCGAAAATACTTATTCCATTCTACTTTCAAGGTAAAGTTATATTCAGTGGTTTTCTCATAAAAGTGAATAATCTTGCTGGAGGGGAGATGATTTTCTGAAAATTCCAATTTATAAAAGGATGAAAGCATTCCGCTATTTTTCGGGTTTATGTTTATAGTAAGCCCTTCTTTTTTTGCAAGGTATTCCATAAACTGCTCTCCTGTTACACCGGGTAATCCAAAAGGTCTGCATAACCACGGATATTCATCAGTGGTTATTCTCTTTCCAAATGTGATATTCCATTGTTGAGAAAACCAATCCTGAAATTGCTGATCATTTTTAGCCCAGGCCATTTGGATGAATTTTTTAATGTGTATGCAGGGTGCCTTCTTCGGATATTAACCTGAATCTTAAAGTGGTAAATTCTTTATAAAAATCCCTGCGGTTTCTTTCTTTCATTGCCTGAATATGCCGTTGAGAATCCACTACATCAGATTTTCCCATAACCATATCCCGCATTGAATTTTCATTCTCCCAAATGGTAAAAGTAGAAATAACTTGCATTGGCCTGAATCCTTCCATTGCCACTTTGACACCCGGATGGCTTTTTACCTGTTTCTCCACTGGCAAGCCCCATTTTATAAATCTAACCATTTCCATAGGCTTCATCTTTGCAATCGTAATTGCTACAACTTTATCTTCTAACGGCTTGGCCTGACCGGGAATTTCGCTTAATCTAAATCCATTATCATTTCCCCATCTCCTGACAGGATCAAGTCGGGCATGCCATCCCTCATTGAGTAACCTGCCAAAGCTATTTTTGGATAAAAACGCATCCAGACAAGACTCCTCTTCCCATTGGGCACAAAAGATTAAATGATTTATCTTATAACGGGAAAGAGAAAATATTTTCTCGCCGAGTTGCATTCTCATCATCCTTTCAGAATAAATCAACCCGGGAACAGCTTTCAAGGAAGGATAATGATAATACAATCCCCGTGCGCCTCTTACACCATTGCTTAGAAGATGATAGGAAAAAATGCTCATAAAAGGGATGTTAATAATCTTTTAATTTCCCCCAAATACTCATGAATGCCTCTTCCCTATCCTCCCGAGATGAGTATTTTGAAAACTATCTGAAAATTTTAAGCCGTAGCCAAACATCCTGTCCATTGCGGAATGTCCGAACAGAATAATACCGGCCAGCATGAGTCCGGAATGTTGAAAGTAAAAACCGCAAAGCCCGGCCGCAATAGCGGTTAGTTTGTGATGAAACAGATTATAAGAATAAGCGCCTATTCGGTTGCCAAAAGCGTAACCAAGCATGGATATATCTGGCAAAAGCAATAAAGCAGGAAACCACCACCAGGAATAATCCAGCATGGAAAAGAGAAAAACAGAGAGAATAAACAGGCCAAAAGCCTCCAGTTTTAATAAAAAGGACATAGTACAGTTTTTCCAAATAAAAAAGCAATATCTTCTTTTTATCTGAAAAACTGATTTAGACAAGTACTATAAAAATCTTTTACCAATAAAATATAAATTGTAAGGATTACCTAAGCATTCATTTAATCCTTGATTTTCAAAAAATTAAAGGGAATTACAGATTCCGGTAATCCTTCAGGTGATTCCGGTTTCATTACTGAATATTACCATCTAATTGCACTTCCGATCCTCCTGAAAGTTTTACTTCATATTCAAAAACTTAGAATCTCGGACCCTGGAAAATGCATTTTTATATAGTGAATAATTTGATTAGGTGCTTCGACAACGTTTAAATATTGGTCCCGGGCTTGCAGGAAAAAACCTGAAAGTAGAGAAATAGGGGGAGGATATTTTTCATAATATAATTTTTGATGGAAAGATTATTCTTCTGACTGGTCTTTTTCCTATTTCCATTATTTCATACTAGCAGCAACCCTTCTGTTAGCAGGGCGAAGATACCATGACAAAACGGTTGCAATCATCAGCGTCAGGGAAGGCATGGCTTCCAACATTCCCTGTCCCATTATCAGATGGGAAAGAAATGCTCCCGACATTACAAAGAAAAACCCCGCATATGCCCATTCTTTAACCATAGGGAAACCAGGGACAAGGATGGCTATGACTCCTAATAACTTCCAAGTCCCGATGATGCTTAACATATATCTTGGGTAACCCAGAGAGGCTACAATTTCATTATATCCTTCAATTTGCAACAATTGTTGAACACCTCCGGCAGTCATGCCCAGGGCAAGAAATGCAGTGACCACCCAATAGAAGATATTGCGTGATTTATTCATGGTATTCGTTTTAGTAATCAAAATTTAAAAAATTTCAGCAATCAGACAAGGTCATCTTTATCATGTTACTTATAAAATAATCATGTTCGAAAAATACACAGTCTATTGATTCATATTGTATTTTGATTAATTAATTTTCAGTTATGAGTTACTGTACGGCAATTGAAAAGATGCAGCCTGAAGAACGTAAACACCTGCATAAAAAATATCATGATTATCATTATGGGTTTCCTCTTCATGACGACAATGAATTGTTCGGAAGGTTACTCATGGAAATCAATCAGGCCGGTTTAAGCTGGGAAACCATATTAAAAAAAGAGGAGGGATTCCGTAAAGCTTATGATCAGTTTAATATTAAAAAGGTCGCTTCCTATAATGACAAAGATTTTGAAAGATTGATGGCTGATCCGGGAATTATCCGAAATCGTTTGAAGATAAACGCCGCTATTGAAAATGCAAAAACCGTATTGAAAATTCAGAAGGAATTCGGTTCTTTTGAAAAATGGCTCGACCACCATCACCCCCTGAGCAAAGAAGAATGGATAAAACTATTTAAAAAACATTTCAAATTCACCGGAGGGGAAATCGTAAACGAATTTTTGATGAGCATAGGTTATCTTCCCGGAGCACACGATGAAGACTGCCCGGTATACAAAAAGCTTATACAGCTAAAACCTAAATTTCTACAGCTAAAGAAGAAATAATATTACAGTCCTTTAGGAAGAAATAATTTTAAACTCCCTTTACGAAAACTGATTTCGTCCAAATGACCCATTTGATTTTTGTCAGAGGTAATCAGATGCATATGCAAATAGGTATCATGGTGGGTAAAGATTGATTGGTGGCTTGTAGAAAAAAATCCTACGATTTCAAATTCCGCATCTGTTAATGAATAATTGATTTGCCCCTGATGCGCTTCCTGAGGTGAGTTTACTTTTGTCCCTTCCGGTAAATTCACAACATGTATGATGGCGCTGTCTGCTGTTCCGGTAAGCTTAAATAAAAATGGCCGGGTGAATTGGTCAGTATATGTATCGAGAAATGTTTCCAGTTGGGAAATGTTCAGTATGGTGTCTGAAAGAAGAACCTCCTCCCATTCTTTAATATTTGAATAAGCAAAGAAAGGAGCTTTAATATCAAAATCTTCTTCCACAGTCATTGTACTATCGGAAACCACTTTGGATATAAATGATTTACCATCTATTATCAAAATCTCTCCTTTCAGATATTCCAAAGGCCCTAATCCATAAAGGTGAGGGTAATCCTTTAAGCTATCAATAGATATAATTCCTTCCAGTTCTCCTTTCCACATTACATTACGCATTTCTCCTACTACTTCTACCGTATGTTTCTCGTTTATTGTTTCTGAATTGCAGGAAAGCAATGAACACAATAAAAAAACAGTTAATGATTTCTTCATAATAAAATAAAGCTTTCGGGTAAATATAGTTTCAAAAACTGCAATAATAAATATTCTGTTTCCATCCGGCAAACCCTCAATAACTTACCCATTGGCCTTTCTGCAGTTCTTCTGAGGAAACTCCATTTTCAAACAACACAGGGACAGAAATTAACCCATAATTATCAGAGGGTATTTTCATATTAAAATGCAAATGGGGAATATCAGTAAAACCTGTCATTCCGCTGATGGCAACCGGCTGGCCTTTTTTGACAAAATCTCCCAAAGCCACCAGTGCGCCTTTGTAGTGCAGGTGCACATATTGAGAATACAATCCGGAATGGGGATGGTAAATGGTAATATAATTGCTTTTATCATCTTCCCTCCATTTCTTTCCTGTTCCATGGTGTTTATAGTCCTGAATAAGCCCTACCACAAAACCTTCATCTACCGCTGTAACGGTATCGCCAATTTTTAAGCCAAAATCCACTGCATATCTGCTGTAGATACCACTATGCGAATATTTCCCATTATTTCCCTGAATCACTTTATACTGTTTTCCGCCCGGAAAGGGATATGCAACAGGATGATTTACAATTTTTTTATTTACGTCTCCATACCGCACTAAATATCTGGTACGGGAGGTTGTGTCAAATTCCGGATATAAAATACTTACTATAGTATCCCCGGAGGGCTGAAGAGTTATTCTACTAAATAAAGATGAAATGTCGGGGTTTAAACTGTCCTGAAGAATTTGAATATTCAAAGGCGCCTGAACGGGGTTTTTCAATTTAAAAACAACGCTATCATTTCTAAAATCTCTTTCAAAGAAATACAGGAATTCGTAATAATGTTCTTTGGGAAATTTTTTCAGAACGGAACATGCGAGGAATAAGGAAATTAATCCCGTAATGATCAGCAGCCAGATTGGCCGGAAATAATTCAAGATCCAATTCATCTCTTTGAATACCTAACGGAAGTTATTCTTTTTTCCTGAATTTATAATTTACTCCAATTGAAAGGCTCATCAAATCTGGATATCCCGGAACAAATGATATGGCAGCATCGAGCTTTTCATTAAGATGATATTTGTATTCCAGCTCTCCACCATACCATAAAAACAGATATTGCCATTTGGCAGATTCATCCCCTTTGAACCTGTTTAAATTTTCATAGTCATCCATTTCCATCCAGTTCCTGCGAAAAACAAGGGTTGGCCCAATTCCTCCCGAAAAGCTATGACGTTTTATTTGAAAAATCTTCCCTCTCAATCCGACATGAAAAAATCCACCCAACCTGGCCGCACAGTCTGCATATAAAGCCTGAACAAGCTTTACTGAAATCCTATCCTCTACCACAAATTTTTCATACATCCATTCTGCCCCAAGATTCAAAACAAAAAATCCGTTTTCATCCAATCGGTTGGGCATCAGCAAAGCGTTCTCTTTTTCTCCTTTTGGATGAATGCTTAATCCGAAGAACTTAACACCAATATTATCCTGTCCGAAGGCACTGACATCAGGTAACAACCCCGCAATAAGTAGTAAAACCGCCCAAAACAGTTTCATTTGTAAATTCTAAACTTAATAAACGGGCGGCAATTTAGATATATAGTTTGAAAAAAAATGCGACATTTTAATTTATCCGGGCAATCTGTACTCACTTTGCCTTCTTACCATCCAACCCGGATACTGATTAGGCAGAGGACTCACTTTATCTATCCTGTTAAGATCTTCATCGGAAAGCATCACATTTACAGAATAGATATTATCCTTTAATTGATCAACAGTTTTAGCTCCTATAATGGTTGAGGTAATGCCTTTTTGTTGCCTTACCCAGGCTAGCGCAACCTGAGCGACAGATGCACCGTATTGTTTTCCGATTTCCTTCATGACCTCTACAAGGTTATAAGCCTTTTCTTTATCTACAGGAGGAAAGTCGTAACTGCTTCTTCTTGCACCTTCGGCTAAAGATTCTCTTGTAAATTTCTCTGTAAGAAAACCACCTGCAAGCGGGCTCCATGGGAAGATTGCAAGATGATACTCTTCAGCCATGGAAACCAGCTCATGCTCAATATCCCGGTTTACTGCAGAATAATGATGCTGGAGAGCGATGAACTTATGCCATCCTTTTGCTTCGGCAAATGTATTGGTCTTTGCAACCTACCATGCATACCAGTTACATACCGCTATATATCTTACCTTTCCCGTATTCACCACATCAATCAGGGTATGCATGATCTCTTCAATCGAAGTTTTGGGGTCTACACCATGCACATAAAGGAGGTCTATGTAATCTAATTGAAGCCTTTTCAAACTGGCATCCACAGAATGAAAAAGGTGATATCTGGAAAGCCCGCAACTATTGGGCTTATCACTCATCTTTCCCAGCACTTTGGTGGCTATCACAATTTCATCTCTGGGTATATCCAGATCCTTTAATGCTGTTCCGAGAATTTATTCAGCTTCACCAAATGAATAGACATTGGCAGTATCAAAAAAATTTATTCCATAATCAAAGGCAGCTTTAACCAATTCCTTTGCATTGTCATGTTGTACTCTTCCCATATTCGTCCCACACGCCATCGGGGCGGATACCGAAGGTCATCGTTCCGAAGCATAGTTCAGAGACCATCAGACCTGTTTTTCCTATATATCTGTATTTCATATGCAGGAATAACTATGGTTGAAAATAATTTCGGGATTAATCAAATTTGATAAACATCCTCTCAAAGTTGAGGGTCATTTTTTGAAACTGCGTAATCAGATCCTGTCCTATGTTTCCATAGACCTTTTCATCTTCCTTAATTTTTTCTTTTAGCAGTTTCAAATTTTCCAATTTTGCTTTTTTATCAAGGATTTCAAATTCATAAGAAATGGAATAACCGGAAAATTCTTTCACTCCTCCGGCGCCTCCAAAACGAAATCTAGCTTCAGGATAATTGTCTATCACCTCATTTTTTATATGCTGGTAAAAATTCTGATACAACATCGATTCCGAAGCTCCGGTATCGAAGGTAAAATGAAATCCATTCATATAAATAACCGGTTGCAACCCATCAAGAGCCAAATTGGGAGGAAAGCCGGTAATGGTTTCCTTTTCTGGAATTATAAATTCGTTATCTGAAGTAATTTGAATTTCCCTAAATGCGCTTATTACAGGAAAACCAAGAATTCCTTTTATGGTATAGTCTATTTGCGGGAAACTTAGCACAGAGTCGGGCAAAACCAGGAATACCGCATTCTTAATTTCTACATCGCCCATTTTCAGAGAAGGTGCAACAGCCAGGGAAGCTTTTACTTTTTGTCCGGTAATGGTACCTACTTCAATTTCTGAGGGAATGTCTACCATCTTTAGTCGTTGGGCTGTAGATTCAATAATTGTTGAAATATTGGCCCCCGTGTCGAATATAAATCCAATTGTATCATTTCCATTAGATATTGAAAGATTTTTCAATCCTGCTTTATCGGCATACATTTTTAACCTGACAGTGGCAGGAACCATAACTTCCTGAGGAGTAACATCTTTTAACGCTTCCCATATTTTTAAAACATTCAAAAAATCATTTGTTTCTTTCGCAGGCAGTATATGGGAGTATGAGTTTAAAATAATTTGAATTGTTTCTGCAGCCTTCCTGTAATTAAATAGCTTTATGTAATTATCGGATTGAATCCTATATATCTGTAGCGCTATACTATCCGGCAACTCACTGTGAGAAGAAAGCAACTGGTTAGCCAGCTGATTGGGCAATTCATTTTTATTAAATGCATTTTCCAGAATAAGAGAAATATATAACTGATCCTGTTTGGAAAGGTAATGCTGATGTTGTTCGAACAACTCTCCGGCTTTAAAAAAATTTTTCTGATCTACTTCAGTCATAATATCTGAAACACCCTGCCCTATACCCTTCAGGGAAATCATCAGAAAGAGGAAAATTAGTTTGTACATAATTGTAAAATTTTACCAAAGGGGAAAATTACTTTTAGCAGCATTCTTTTCCTTTGGAAATGTTATAAACGGCAGGGAGGGAAATCTGACGTAAAAGCTTTCTGAAATTTTAATTTCTCCATAAGTGCTTAGATAGATAGATAAAGTTAAAACATTTGAGGAGTAAAAAACAGGAAACTTAGGAGTAAAAAGCCATGGAGTAAGGTTGTAGGTAGCATAGATTTACATTGCCGTCAACATAGTTACAAGCAGCGGAAATCTTTCCGGGAGATTGAAGCTGAGGATAGGATGAAAGCCTAAATGGGATTGCTATAAACGTATTCAAAAAAAAGGAGTGTTGGTGGTGGGGGAGGGAGGGCCCGCCCGGGGGAATTTCCCGAAAGGCTTTAGGGCTTTTTCCTTTCCACTGCACCTAATCCTCATGCCTTTCTACCCTCTCAAAATCCCCCTTCCCTTCCCCATCTCAAATTCTTTCTACTTCCCCCTTATTTAAATTCTTTTCTTCCAAAAAAATATTACCCTGACATTCAAACAGATTTTCTATCCAATGGGGGCATAAACCCCCGTATCCTCTTCCGTATGCAAATGCTCCCGGAAATCTTTAAGGGTAATTTTTTTCTCCAAACCGAAACCAAAACGAGGCAGGAAAAGTCCGAATAAAAACATTCCAAAAGGCATAGCCATTCCGGGTTCGAATCCTTCTTTAAAACTTATATATATCGCCCATAAACAGGTTAAAAAAACCGGAATCAGCCACAACAGCATAAAACCCAGCACAAAAGCTGATGGCCGCAACCTTAATCTGATTGCTGTATACATTCCGTTATTACACACCACTCCTTTAATCTTCGGCACAAAGGAATTTTTATAGCCTATTCTTCTTACTATTTCAAAACTGTCATATTCCACTTTCCCTTTATAAGGCTTTTTGGAAGGCCCATTTTTGCCATCATTGCTGTTGGCCGAAGAAGTTTCTACCAATTCCCTCAGCTTTTGATACACCTCAGCAGGAGTAAGATCGGTACGAAGCTTAATGACACTGTAAGGAAGAAAGCCCATAAGCAATGAATTTTTTAAATCACCTCATCTCATATGGGCCGGAAAGCCATGAAAAATTAAATTTGATGCTTATAAAATATCCTGAATGATTTTTAATCTTTCTTCCTTAGCAACAATACTATTATTCTGGGAAGGCCGGTGCGATTGCTTTCATCAAAATATTCATTCAAATTTTCTATAGTAAATCCATTCCTGAGGGCAGTCCTTGCAAAATCGGAAATATGGTGATTGTAACAATCCACCACCATAAGTCCTTTCTCTGTTTCAAACCTTGCCTTAGAACCTGCATATTGCTTAAAGGGGTGCAGCTCCCCTATATAAACATACCCACCAGGTTCAATAACCGAAGTCATCTTCTGAAAAATGGGATCAATGTTTTCTATATGTTCCAGTACAAGGCTGAAGGTGATTAAATCAAATTTTTCCCCATTTAAAAAACTCCATTCCCTGAGAATGTCAGCCTGAATAAATTCAACCTTATCGGAACGGACTTTTAATTTGGCTTTATTCAACATTTCCTCAGAAAGATCTACAGCAATAATCTTTTCCGCCATCTCTTTCAGCCAAAGAGTATTCTTTCCCGTACCACAGCCAATTTCCAGGCAATGCTTAAAATTGTACCCGGAAAGGGTTTCTCTAAATGCCCTCCCTTCCAGGTCACGGGTTTTATTATCATTGGTGTCGTATTGCTGAGCCCAGAGATTATATGCTTTTTGTACATCCATAACTATAACCTTTGATACAAATTTACCGGTTGCGGTACGAGCAAACCTAATTCATACCCATTTTTTTTCTTTAATTACACTACAATGTGTTAGTATTTATGCACCGAATTCCATTAATCTTTAATGGACCTGACATACCTCAAGTAGATTTCCGTCTGGGTCGCGAAACTGGAAATAAGTTACTACATGGTCTGTAATGATTTCTCCTACCTCCACCCCCTTTTTTTTCAAAGCGGTATGAGCTTTTCCGGCATCCTGCGTGCGGAAAATCGGATATGCAGCAACAGAGGGGTTAACTTTAATCTCTTCTGATGTTTCCCATAAAGTAATACTGGTGGGACTAAATGTATCCATGACCACCAGCCGAAGTTTTTCATCTTCGTGAACATTATTAAATCCGAGCTTTTCTGTATACCATTCTTTTGATTGCTTTACATTTTTTACCCTCAAAATAATGGTATCAATTCCCTGTAAAATTCTATTGCTCATAATTTTAAAAATTAAGCCTTTACAATTTTGAGGAAATTTTTCCAAGTAAGTAAAAGATTTATAAAAGATAAGGTTCTTTACATTGTAATAACCACCTAAACCCACATATTATCATAAAATCAGGCAGCAAAACCCGTTACTTTAAAGTGTCGGGCAAATACATTTCAAAACATTTAGATTTCTCAATCAGATAATATAAGCAATGACAATGTATGAAACCAGATTGCCCATTCCATGGCAAATCCAGCCTGTGATGATGCTTCCGTTACTTTTCTTCTCATTGGCATATCCAATGAGCCATCCCATCAGGGAAGAAAACAAAAATATCAGTATGATGGCCATTGGTGAATCTTGTAATTGAGAAAAAAACAGCACCACATGTAACATGCCGAAAATAACTGCCTGAATAAGGTTACCCCTGTCAAATCCTAATCCATTAATTAATCTCTTACCTATAAATCCCCTGAAAAAGATTTCCTCAGTAAGAGAGGTTTTAACAAGGGCTGTAATCAGGAGCATGAAAACTGCTTTACCACCAAAAGGTATATCCCTCAAAATTCCTGTTATTGAAGGTGGTTGCATGGCAGCCTGTTTTAAGTTTTCATTCATTAACACAACGCCAAGACCAACCAATAAGCTCACAGGAAAAATCAACATTCCGAAATACACACCGTTTTTACCGGGATGGGTAAATCCGATATACCTGCTAAAGGTGACAGACTTATCTTTTCGGAACAGAAAAAAAATGTAAGGTATAAGCAAAAGGACCGCTAACTGAAGTACGGTTGAAATTAATTCGGTAATTACTTCTATAATTCAAGGATTCTAGAGGTTTTAACGCACACAAAAATATAAAGGACGCAAGTTCCTGAATAACATAATTTGATAAATGGTAAATTAAAATGAAAAGTTCTTATTGATATTCTGGTAATATACGTGAAAAAAAACGGGCAGCCCATCGCTACCCGTTTGTATTGTATATATCTTATTCGATTACTGATCCCACCACAACCTTGAAGTAAGATCGCTAACGGCGGGTACATTGGCGCCGTTCCTGGTTTTTTCAACAGAAGGATAATCCATTCTTCTGATATAGGTAGGCAGTACAGCTCCTAACGGAAGCTGGAAGCCGGTGTATTGATAATCAAACCTTCTGGCATCAGTCCAGGTACCGGGATGCAGGAACATGGCTTTGTATTTTTCATCCATAATTCTTTGCAAAGTAAGGTTACCTGCACCTACGGCTACATCAGGATGGTTTAAATAATCATCCCTCTCTGCAGCAGGAACTCCCAGCTTATCCATATGTGCTCTGATACCTTCCAGGTATGCATCATATGCACGCGCAGGATCAGTAGGCAGCGTTACTTCTGCTTCAATAAATTTCATTTCAAAATATGTGGCAATGAATAAAGGTGAGTTGGTTGAACTGTATACACCGGTGGTGGTTAACACACTTTCTTCATTACTGGTACCATCACCTACCCTACCGCCACCGTTAGGGGTTCCTCTGTAATCACCAAACTTGGTAAGGTTGGTAATTAACGGAAGCCTTGGGTCGAACACTCCGAAAGTGGTTCCGTTCATGGCATCCACAAAGTTTTTGCTCAGCCAACCGTCAAGCAGCAGGCCGGCGTTGTTAACAGCTACCTGGGCCCATGGGTTTCTTACATTGAAGGTGGTAAGTTGTGCATCATGAGTGCTTGACTGATATGCATTACTCAGTGCCTGCAAAATAGCTGTAGGATTGTACTCCGGCCTTTTGCTCAGCTGGTTAAGCAATCTCGCTTTAATGGCGTATGCAGTTCTGATCCATGCATTCACATCTCCTTTGTGAATCAGGTCAAGCGTATTGCTGAGTGCTACGGTGGTGTTGGAGTTCTGCAATAAAGCCACACCTTCATCCAGCAGTGATAATGCATTATTGAAAAGGTCCTGTGCATTATCATAAGGAGGAGTAGGATTATCCAGAGTGAAAGCCTTTGAATATGGAGCATCTCCCCAGATGTCGTTTAACAGGCTGAGGTGAATGGCCATCATTATTTTGGATACGCCCTGATAATGGGTGGCACCTACTTCTGCTGCCATATTATCCATATCATAAAGGTCGGTCATGTTATCGTAGATGTTTGTCCATGTGGTGCTCGCATCTACAAGATCATATACATCTATGGGAGACCCGGGGTTGGGAGAAGCCAGGTATTGTGTGTAATAAGAAACCTGGTTACCGGCATAATACATGTTCATGCCTGTCATATATGTCACCCCTCCGAGTAAACCAGTCAAGGGCGCTGTGGTGGGGGAGTTGGGGTTGTCATTAACATCCAGGAATTTCTCACAGGAAGTTAACCCTGCCACCAACATCAATGCAAATAAATATTTAATATATCTCATTGTGTCGTTATTTAAAGTTTACGTTAAGGGATACCATAACTGTTCTGGCTGCAGGATAAGTAAATCCGGCAAATCCGAGGGCGGCGTTGGAGCCTGCATCAAACGGAGAACTTTCAGGATCGTATCCGGTATATTTGGTTGACAGCCAGAGGTTGTTTCCTGTTAAAGAGATTCTTGCATCCCTGATGAATGTATTGTTGAAAATAGATGCAGGAAGGTTATAACCCAGTGTCAATGACCTGAGCCTTACCCATGAAGCATCTTCCACAAAGTTTTCAGAAACACCGCGGTGAATCAGCCTGTAGTATCCATCACCATAGTTTACGCCATCTTTTTCACCTTGTCCGAGCCATACTTGCTTAGTATTGGGCGTACCGTCTGCCAGTACTCCGTCAAATACCACATAGCTGTCTCTGTTTTCAGTGTATTTGGCAATGGCGAATGACGACATAAAGTTACCCAGCTGGTTGTATTTCATAAATCCTTGCTGAGCATCGAATAGGAATGACAGAGAGAAATCTTTATACCTGAAAGTATGTGTCATACCTCCAATCCACTTCGGCATAGAGTTTCCTATCTTCCTTTGGTTCAAATCCCTGATGGGGAAACCGTCAGCACCTATCAACCATGGAAGGTCTTTCTGAAGTGTTACTCCGTCATCAGGTTTTCCGCCGTAATATCTTCTGTATGTTAAACCATAAAGATCACCCACAGGTTGTCCGGCAACATATTTCATGGTAACGGCAGAGTTCAGATAACCTGAAAGGCTACCTACCACGATTTCAGGAAGGTCGTCGCGGATAGATTTCACCATGTTCCTGTTTCTGGTGTAGTTTACACTTGCATCCCAGGAGAAATCATTGTTTTTAATTACAGTACCACTTAACACAACTTCAAGACCCTTATTCTCAATTTCACCGGCATTGGTTACATAGCTGGTAAATCCTGTTGCAGGTGAAACCAGTACCGGTATAATCTGGTCTTTGGAATTGAGCTTATAGTAAGTAACGTCTAAGGTTAAACGATCCTGAAGGAATCTCAGTTCGGTACCTACTTCGAATGTATATGTGCGTTCGGGTTTCAGCATCCTGTCTCCACTTGAAGCACTTCTTGTCCACAATACCTGTGAAGTGGAAGTGAGTACGTATGAACCATAATAAGTATTGTTCCTGTAAGGATCGGTATCCTTTCCAATTTCAGCATAGGACCCTCTTACTTTGGCGTAAGTCCACCAGGTGGGCAGTGTTACCATGTCGGATACGATAGCAGATAAGGTGTAAGAAGGATAGAAGAAATCGTTCAGACCCTGAGTAAATACTGAAGTATGGTCTCTCCTGCCGGTTAATGTAAGGAAAAGTTTATTATCCCATCCCGCAGTGAATTCACCGTAAAGGCTAACGATTCTGTATAGTGATTTTTGTTGGGAAGTAGTACGTACTTTGGCGTTGTTGATGGTTAACAGAGTGGGAATATCCAGTTCTGAACCTTCTGCGTTCACCCTGTCGTATTTAGATTCCCTTACCTCATTACCTACCCTTAGGCTGGTAGAAAGTTTACCGTCTAACCAGTCTTTAGTGGCAGTAGCCATCAGGTTAGAGTTGATCAGCCTGTTGTAAAGGCGGTACTCTCTTACAAAACCAAGTCCCATGTCTCCGTGACGCATTTCCCCTACAGTTCCGCGCGGACCTTCTGCATGGTGACGACGCAGGTCATTATACTGGTCAACACCGAGTTTGTAATCGATATCCAGGAAGCTGAATGGTTTATAAGTAAAGGAGATATCTCCAATCATACGGTGAACATCATCCCTGAAAGGGGCACCATAAGTTCCGTAAACCGGGTTGTTGGTAGTACCGTATGATTTCATGGTACCGTCTTCTTTTTTAAAGTCCATTACATTGTGTCTTGGGCTCCAGTAGGTAAGACTCTCATTGTAACGGTTGGCATTTACCCTTGCGCCTCCGGAATTTGAATAATATAAAGAAGGACGGAAGCTGAGTTTTTCACTCAGTTGAAGCTGGCCGTTAATCCTGAAGGAGATGTTCCTGTAATCGGAGAATGGAATCATACCTTCCTGATTGAAGTAAGATACAGAAGACGAAAGCCTTGCCCTTTCAGTTCCTCCGTTCATTGATAATGTAGTACGGAATTGGTTACCTGTCTGGAAACCCTGACCGTAGTGATGATACAGCTTATCGGGGTGAGTGGGGTCGATAGCTTTTGCTTCTTCCACTGTTGGGCCGAATGAAGGCCAGAAATCATCTGGGTTATATTCATAATACCATCCCTGTGAGTATTTGGTTTGTACCTCAGGAAGTTTGTTTACTTCATCCAGACCGTAAGATGTGGTTAACCCTATCTGCATTGAACCGGCTTTGGCAGATTTGGTGGTAATCAGTACCACGCCGTTTGAACCTGCCTGTCCGTAAAGCGCAGTAGCCGCACCCCCTTTCAGTACTGAAATGCTTTCAATATCATCGGGGTTGATATCGGCAGCACGGTTACTCATACCCCTTAATTCTGCCACGTTACCGGCAATGTTGGTAGAGTTATCCATGATGACCCCGTCGATAACGAAAAGGGGCTGGTTGCTCTTACCGGGATCGAGTGATTTGATACCCCTGATCAGGATGGAAGCTCCTTGTCCCGGGGCACCACCACCTGCATTGATTTGCACTCCGGCTATTTTACCTTGTAATGCGTTTACCACGTTGCTCTGTTGCCCAAGCATAATATCTTCATTGGTAACTTCCTGAGTGGAATAACCAAGGCTTCTTTTGGCTCTTTTAATACCAAATGCGGTAACCACCACCTCATCCAGGTCTGCAGATGGGGTTAGCTGAGCATTTACCACATTGGCGTTGCCCACGGCAATTTCTTTTGATTCAAAACCTGCCGCAGAGAAAACCAGTACGGCATTGGAGCCTGATACGGAAATAGAATAATTGCCGTTTTCATCGGCTGAAGTACCCTGGGTACTGCCTTTTACCAGTACCGTAGCCAGCGGAATGGGTTCACCACTGGCAGAAGTAACTTTACCTGTAACCTGCCTGGTTTGGCTTAAGGCCAGCATGGGCAGGCAAATTAGCAAGCATAACTTCAAATAAGCCTTAATTTTTCTCATTAGTAATAGTTTGTTAGTAATGGAATATATAGTTAAGAGTTCATCAGCACTCTTTTAGCTGCTTCATAAGGTAGCCTGCTTTGGAAACAGATACACTAAGCCGGAGGCATTTAAACCGACTTAATCTGTCTGTTTACAAAGCAATAGCATTAAAATCCAACTTATTTTCTGGGAAGATAAAACCCGGCGGAGTTCCGGAAGTTTTCAACTGATAAAAACGGGCAAGCTTTCTCATAAAATATTGTATTTAGTTTTGGCCGGAAAATGCTGTTTTATGCCATTTTCTTCGCATTAAGTTACTTATTTTCTGCAGACAATCATAAATATTTGGCAAAAACTTGCACGACTTCAGATTAAAATCTGCAATTTCTTCAGTTAGGCCATGCCTTTTACAACATAAAACCGACAGTTTGGGTATATCTGGGAGATTGGTTATATTTTTGTGCTTCATTATCCGCGTGTTAACCGGAGAAGATTAAATTATTCGTTCACATTAAATACAATTTATTATGGCATTTACATTACCACCTCTTCCGTATGCTGCGGATGCACTGGAACCATACATCGACAAAGAAACCATGACCGTACACCACGGTAAGCACCATCAGGCTTATGTAGATAACCTGAATAAAGCCATTGCCGGTACCGAACATGAAAATAAATCTCTTGAAGAACTTGTAGCCAGTGCCGGAAGCATAAGTGCTGCTGTAAGAAATAACGGTGGCGGCCACTGGAACCATACTTTCTTCTGGGAAACAATGGCTCCTAATGCCGGCGGAAAACCCTCTGGAGAACTGGCAAAAGCTATTGATGAAGCCTTCGGATCTTTTGAAACTTTCCAGGAAAAATTCAATAATGCCGGTGCAACCCGTTTTGGTTCAGGGTGGGCATGGCTGATTGTAAAAGACGGAAAACTGGAAGTTACTTCTACTCCTAACCAGGATAACCCCCTTATGGATGTTGCTGAAGTAAAAGGTACTCCAATACTGGGTGTTGACGTTTGGGAACATGCCTATTACCTGAAGTATCAAAACAAAAGGCCCGACTACCTCAAAGCTTTCTGGAATGTTATTAACTGGAAGAAAGTGGAAGAAAGGTACAAGGCAGCAAAAAAATAAGTTTATTGTATATTTCTGCTCCCGGTTTATCCCGGGAGCTTTATTTTTTAATAACCCCCCTTATAAAATGAAAATTCAACCAGCACTACTGTTTACCGCATTATTTACTTTAGTCCTTTTCAGTTGTAGCGATAATACCAAGAGAGTATTAATAATGGCCAGCGGAAAAGTTAGCGTTAATAAAAACAATATAACACTGAAAGCCGGTACTACTCATACCGAAGAATATATTACCATTTTCGATGACAACATTCAGGTAAATGGTCCTGATGGCCAGCAGACCATTGCCTTAAGTGAAGGAGGCGGACTGTATATTGTTAACCTGAAAAACGACACCCTGGTAGGAAGTTATCAGCGTGTAGGAACCGACGACAGCCAGAAGAAACTCTCCAGGGCAGAATTAAAAATGCAGCTCGACAGCCTTGCTGAACTTCAGTTAGGCAAAAACGTTAGCCCGGAAAAAAGAAACTATTGGATTCCCCCATACACCGCTAAAAAAATCACAGAAAACAAACTCGCAGATATCTATGGCCCGTTCAGCTCCATTCCCGCTACCCTTTCTCCCGGGAAGGAATATGAAATTTATAAGTTCTATACCAATAAAGGAGTAAATGAAATTATAGAGAAACTGAAACCTCTGGCAGTGGAGGAATTAACAGAACAATAGTCAATTTACGAATTAAGATTAAAGACTTCTATCAGTTTTATAGAGCACGAATTTTAATAGTAAATTAAAAAGACGGTATCTTAAATCAATACAAAACGGGGATTAGAATATACTTCTTCTCCCCGTTTTGTATAAATAGACTTTAAGAATTTTAAATCAATTCGTAATCCCGGATCCTCCGATTCGAAAATTATTAATGTAACGCTCCTTCTTTCTGAAACTCTACATTTTCTTTGATATGATCAGGAAGCTGATCAACAGGAGTAGTGTACATTTCCTTACGGTAGGGATCGTAAGTGTTTCTAAGGTTTTTAAATGAATTCCCATCCCAAAGGAAGGCAATGATAAACCAGATAAATAACAGCGTTGGAAAAACCAGGGTAAGCACGAAGCTTCTCAGTTCATCACCCAGGTGCATGAATATGGCAATGATGTAAAATGCTTTAGCCAATGTAAGGATAACCATCAGTCCTTTGATGAAATACACCATGCCTTGTCCGAAGCTTGGATTAGCATACAGGAACAGACCTAGCCCTACTTCAGCCATGGTTACGAAAAGTAATATCCAGAAAGTTCTCCAAATCCTTTTTGTATTATCAGGTGGGGGATGTGGAAAGGTTACTTCTGGAGCAAATGGATTATGCTGTTGTTGATGTGACATATTCAAATTATTTAAATCCTTTCTTTTACTTTTAGATTAAATAGAAACATAAGAACACAAATACCCAAACCAGGTCTACGAAGTGCCAGTACAGACCGATTTTTTCAATCATCAGGTAATGGCCTTTTCTGTCGAAGTTACCATTGAGGGTCATAATCAATGCAATAATCAGCAGGATAACACCGGTAGTTACGTGCAAGCCATGGAATCCTGTAATGGTAAAGAAGAAATTGGTAAAGTTGGGATTAGCCAGCGTATGGTCAATATTATTGAAAGGATTGGATCCCCACCAGGCTCCTACGTGATAAAGGTGAGTCCATTCCCATGCCTGGCTTCCCAGGAAGAATAATCCACCAATAATCGTAAAACTCAACCATTTAATAACACCCTTCTTATTCATTCTGTGTCCTTCATGTACTGCCAGTACCATAGTTACAGAACTCATAATGAGGATGAAGGTCATCAAACTCACAAATGCAAGTGGAAGGTTGGCATCTCCCATGAAGGGGAATGAATGAAACACATGGTTGGGGTCAGGCCATGAATCGCTTGAAAACCTGACTGTACCATAAGAAATTAGAAAAGCCCCAAAGGTGAAAGCATCACTCAGCAGAAAAAACCACATCATGACTTTTCCATACTCCATGTTATAAGGGCTTTTACCCCCGCTCCACCATTTTTGTTTCCCCGGAATTGCTTGTGCCATGTTACAATATTAATTAAACGTTCTAAACAATTTTATTATCCTGTGATGAGGAAAAATACCAGCAGATAAATCCAGAGGATATCTACAAAATGCCAGTATGTCCCCACCAGTTCAACAGGAACAATGTTATAATATCTGGTTTTCTGATTAAACGATCTTAAAAAAAGAACAATCAGCGCAATAACACCTCCAACAATATGCAGGGCATGCAGGCTGAAAATAACATACAAAAACTGTCCTGCTCCTGCAGTACCTTCAAAAGTTACCCCTTTTGAAAACAAATAGCTGAATCCTAACGCCTGCAGTACCACGAAGATTACTCCCAGCACGGCAGTAAGGGTAATCAGCGTTTTATATTTCTTCATCTGCCTGGAAGCAAATGCCTTTTTGGCCAGAATCATGGTAAGGCTGCTTACCAGAATAATAAAAGTGGAATAATAAAAATGAATGGGTAATTCCACTGTTGACCATCCGGGCATGTTTCCTTTAACAATGTATGCACTGGTAAGGCCGCCAAACATCATTACGATGCTGGCAATACCCAGCCACAGGGCAAACTTGTGCGGATGTATCTTTTTATTTTGATTTACCACCAGTTCCGACATCACAATTTTTTTTAATATTTCTATGATATATTCTTATCGGCCAGCAATGCAAAAAACACAATGGCCAGATAAAAATAGCTGCTAAACATTACTCTTCTTGCCGCCTTAGGAGTCATTTCCCTGAACAGCCTTACGCTTTGAATCACCATAAAAATATTGGCGGCCAGCACAATATAAAAACTGATGATTCCGGTAATGCCTGTCAGAAAAGGCAACATCCCTGCAGGTATCAGGATCATGGAATACATGATGCTTTGAATAGCCGAATACCTGGTGGGTCCTGCTACCGATGGAAGCAACCTGAATCCTGCTCCTTCATAATCTTTATATGCCAGCCATGCGATAGCCCAGAAATGCGGGAATTGCCAGAAAAACTGAATAGCAAAGAGTGCCCAGCCACCTGCGGAAATCTCATCCTGTCCGGCTACCCAGCCTATGAGACAAGGTAATGCGCCCGGAATGGCTCCCACAAATACCGATAAAGAACTCTTCTTCTTCATGGGCGTATACCAGTAGGCATACAAAACCCAGCTTAAAAGGGCAATTCCTGCTGAAAGTAGGTTAAAGTACACTGCAAAAATCAGCAACCCCACAATAAGCGAGATAATGGCAAAGGTCCAGGCTTCATTTTCCGACATCCTTCCGGAAGCCAATGGCCTGGAAGCAGTGCGCTTCATTTTGGCATCTGTATCTTTCTCAATTATCTGGTTAACAGCATTGGCCGATCCAGTTACCAGCATACCTCCAAGGAAGAGCAGGGCAATCATACCCCAGTTATACTCTACCACTTTCGGTGCCACCAGGTAACTGATAACGGCGGAAAAAACCACCAGAAAACTGAGGCTGAATTTGATCAGCAGCCTGTAATCTTTCAGCTTGTCAGCGAATGTAAAAGAACTTGTTTTTTTCTCTTCTCCCACGCCTTTTCTACACTCCTTTTTATTGGTTTTCAATTAATGCGACGACTCGTTAGGGCTAATGGGCTCAGTTTGTGGAATGAAATCACGTCCGTCTTTGCTGTAATCATAAGGCCAGCGATGCACTTCAGGAATTTCTCCTTCCCAGTTTCCGTGTCCGGGCCTGATAGGAGTTGTCCATTCCAGGGTATTGGCATGCCATGGGTTTCTGGTAGTCACCAGGCGGCCTTTAAAGATGGAATAGAAGAAGTTGAACACAAACAGCAACTGAACGGCAAATACCACAATTGTTACTATCGAGATGAATTTATTCAAACCTTCAAACTGGTTGAATGAAACCCACTGGGAATAATCGTAATACCTTCTGGGCATCCCGGCCAGACCTTCATAGTGCATTGGCCAGAAAATCAGGTAAGCACCAACCAGGGTTACCCAGAAATGAATGTAAGCCATGGTATTATTCATATACCTGCCAAACATTTTGGGGAACCAGTGATAGATGGCTGCAAACATTCCAAAGAATGCAGATACACCCATTACGATATGGAAGTGTGCAATGACGAAGTAAGTATCGTGAAGGTGAATATCCAAAGTAGAGTTACCAAGGAAGATACCGGTAAGACCTCCTGAGATAAACAGGCTCACGAAACCAATTGAAAACAGCATACCGGGAGTAAACCTCAGGTTACCCCTCCAAATAGTAGCCAGCCAGTTGAACACTTTGATTGCAGACGGAACGGCAATCAACAGGGTAAGCAACACAAATACCGATCCTAAGAATGGGTTCAAACCTGAAACGAACATGTGGTGAGCCCATACCAGGAATGAAAGCACGGCAATACCAAACATAGAAGCCACCATTGCAAGGTAACCGAAGATGGGTTTCCTGGCGTTCACACTCATTACTTCCGATACCAGACCCATCGCAGGAAGAATAATGATATATACTTCAGGGTGGCCAAGGAACCAGAACAAGTGCTGGTAAAGGATGGCGCTACCACCTTCGTGAGGCAGTGCAGTATTGGTACTTGCTATAAAGATGTCAGACAGGTAGAAACTGGATCCTGCATGACGGTCGAAAAGCAACAGAATAAAACCTGATAACAGTACAGGGAATGAAAGCAGACCAAGCACGGCAGTGAAGAACAGCCCCCATACAGGCAGAGGCATTCTGGTCATAGTCATTCCTTTCGTACGCAGGTTAAGTACGGTAGATATATAGTTCAAACCACCGAGCAACTGAGAAACCACGAACAATGCAAGACTGATCAACCAGAGGTCAACACCGGTTTTGGAACCGGGTGAAGCATCACCAATTGCAGAGAGCGGAGGATAAGCAGTCCAACCACCACTGAAAGGACCGGTTTGTACAAAGAATGAACACAGCATTACGATACTGGCAGTAAAGAAGAACCAGTAAGAAAGCATGTTCATAAACGGAGAAGCCATATCCCTGGCACCAATTTGAAGCGGAATGAGGAAGTTGGCGAATGTACCACTCAATCCCGCAGTAAGCACAAAGAATACCAGT